>CETK01025849.1_pt1 | contig 26302 bp, 26 predicted proteins | sample 361431 | NCBI WGS metagenome assembly CETK01 (sample SAMEA2622452, study PRJEB7988) | marine metagenome | biome: marine biome (ENVO:00000447); feature: surface water layer (ENVO:00002042); material: "saline water (ENVO:00002010), including plankton (ENVO:xxxxxxxx)" | depth 5 m | reverse complement strand
GCATATCCATAACTAATAGAATTTCTTTCACCAACTGAAAAGAAACCACCGATGCCATACATTTTAGAAAAGCTATCTGCGTCATGTTGATAGTCAGTTTTACTTAACATCAAGTAAGGACTTAAGCTTTGATTTCCTAATACTGTATCTAAACCAAAAGTAAGACCATAACTTTGAAAATCATCATCAGATTCAAAATATTGTTCTGAAAGAGAGTGAGATGCATTAATTAAAAAAGAAGATTCTTCTCCAATTGGTCTAGTGGCTGATAAACCTATACCACCACTTAATGTTCTATCATGCATTGCAGAATTAAAACCAACAACACTATCAGACTCCTCTTTTAGTCTTGTTTTTGAAACACTGTTAACATTATTAGTAAAAACAGCACCCGTCGAAATATCGGCTGTTAAATTCCAAAGGCTTGGTTCTCGATCTTTTAGTTCTTCTTCAATTTCCAATAAAGTTTCTAAATCTTCTGGCTCTAAATCTCTTCTAAGTTTCATCTCGTCAATTATAGTGTTCGCTTTTTCTGGAGAGTCAACCTGAACTAAAACTGACAACAAATATAATTTTATTTCAACATTGTCAGGATAAAGCATATTTAGTCTTTCAAGTGTGGAAATAGTTTGTTTAAAATTTCCCATTTTTCCCTGTTGCTGTGCATACTTTAAATTTAAATCCAAATTGTTTGGATTTTGTAAAATTTGCATATAAGTAATATTCTTATTATTGATTGAAGTTCCGGCTCCTTCTACTTGACTAATATCATCTAGAACTTTTTTAAGTTTATCTACTGTGTCTGTTGCTACCTTAATAGTTTCCTCTGTCTTTGGTGTATCTACTATTACTTCTTCAATTTTATTTTCATTAAGTGTCTTTATGTCTGTTTCTTGAATTATTATTTCAGGATTTCTAGCAACAATATTTCTCTCACTAATAATCATTTTATCTTTTACTTTTAGATAGTCTGTATTCTGGTTAACTAAGAAAGCGCCCACAGGTATTGCTCTTACCGTTCCGGAAAACAGAGCTAGTAAAGCAAAAATAAATAATATTGGCATTAACCCAATAGATGTATTTTTTCTTATTAAAAATTTTTTTTTATTAATTCTTTTTTTCTTTTTTTTTCTCATGCCGGTAAATTAATCATGTTTTAAAAAAAAAAGAAACTATCAAAAGTTTGCTATGCCCACAATAGGTTTTATCAAATAAAAACTACCTATAAATACTCATTGGATCATAAAAACAATCTAAATGTTCTAGGGTTTCAAAAAAGATTTGATTTAATTCAGCGGTGTGAACTGTTGGACAAATATTAAGACCATAAACTTCATCTTTTACATTTTGCTTTACATTGTTCATTGCTAGAGAACTAGATAATGAACTTGTCGCTTGCAAAATACTTCCTGTTTCTACAAAAGTAATGCTTGGTCCCACCATTGCAGAATATTGTCCACAATTATTTAAAAATGGTAACAAAAACAATAATAGAAAAGTTTTTTTCATATAATTAAATTATTTTATTATTTGGTTTTTTCAAAATAATAAAGCATCCATTTTGGGTAAAAATTAAATTTAGCAATCAGAGTTTCTTGAAGGTGCGCCATTTTTAACAAGAGTTATTACACAACTTGATTTACTATGATTTGCTTGGATCGTATAGGTTGCACCAGAACCAAAAATACAGAATTCAAAATCAATGTTATTTGGCAGATTATTTTGACTGTCAAATAAAGCAGTTTCAATTTCAACAGAACTAGCTGAAGAAGGCGTACATGTGTCACCAGCATCAGTTACATAGTATTCATTTCTATTTGAATAATATTCGAGGTTTGCTAAAGCAATTTGTTGTATTGTATTTTCAGCCGAATTTTTTTTGGAACTTGTTACATAACTGTTGTAACTTAAAATACCAATAGAAGAAAGAATACCTATGATTGCAACAGTAACTAAAAGTTCCACCAGTGAAAAACCAGTGGAACTTTTATATTTCATTTAGATAAGATAATTAAATTATTCGGCTAAGACTTCGTTTTCTAAATTGTCTTCACTTGCAGTCGAATCTGCTACTCTAGTTTTAATTGTAACAGTATTACCAGTGTTTGCTACACGAGTAGCTCCAACAGTTACATCTGTTGCATCAGTTACTGCTGTCAGAGTAGAGTCGTATGGGTTTTTAAAATCTCCCAATGCAATTTCAGCAGCCGCCGCAATAGCACCATCAGCATAAGTGGTAACACAAGATAATTTGTTAGTTCCTTTTACCATTACTTCTGACTCTCCAATTGCACATTTTTGAAGTTCAGCTGCAATATATTTTGTTGTAGAAGCGTGATTACTTTTAGCAGAACTTTCTCTAGCTCCACCTACATAACCTTGGTAAGCAACTGTTCCTACAGCGGCTAGAATACCAATAATTGCAACAACAACTAATAATTCGATTAGTGTAAAACCTTTGTTATTTTTCATTATTCCTCTTTTTTTAAATTAATTTAAAAATATGTTAATTTTTATTGTTTTTTTTTATATATGTAAACACTTTAAGAAGACCATAATATGCAACTTTTTTTGTGGAAAATAAAAGATATCTGCTCATAATGAGTTTTTTACATTTTATATATGTCTTATAAAGTTGAAGAGATTGATAATAAAAGAATAATTCACCTTGATGGTGAAATCGATATGGAAGTATCAGATAAAGCAAGAAATACTATATTGCCTCTAATAGAAGCAGGCCATGAAGTTCATTTAAATTTAAGTAAAGTTGAATACATGGATTCTTCTGGAATTTCAGTTTTGATTGAAAGCAAAAAATTATCAGAGAAAAAAAATACTAAATTTGAGTTAGTTGAGGTAAGTAAACCAGTTGAAAAAGTTTTAGCAATGGCAAGGAAATTTTTATGAGTTACAAAGTTACTGAAGAAGGAAACATAGCAACAATTCACCTAGATGGTGAGATAGATATGGATGTTACTGAAAAAGCTAAAGAAGTAATATTTCCACATATAGAGGCAGGAAAAGAAGTTCACTTAAATTTAAGTAATGTACAATATATGGACTCATCCGGAATTTCAGTTTTAATTGAAAGTCATCAGAAAGCATTAGAAAAAGGTACTAAGGTGATTATTAAAGATGTGAGTAAATCAGTGCTTAAAGTTATTATGATGGCTAAATTAGAACAAATACTAAATTTGGAATAAATTTTTATGAGTGAAATTGCTCACCAAGATCACGTTGAAAAAAAAGCTTTCTTAGTAAACTCCTCTAGTTTGAAAGACGTAAGAATTTTTTGCAGAGAAGTTTTTGAAAAACTTCAAATTCAAGAAGACTTAAAAGATGAATTAGTTTTAGCTATTGCTGAAGCTGCACAAAATATTGTTAAACATGCTTTTAAGAATGCTGCTAATGCCAATGAATTAATGGTTGTTCAAATTAGTTGTGAGAATAATAAACTTCAAATTGCATTTTATGATAGAGGTACGCCAGTTGATCCCAAAAAAGTGAAGCATAGAGAAATTGATAATGTTAAACCTGGAGGGTTAGGAACATTTTTTATTCAGGAAATAATGGATGCCGTTGAATTTAAGGATGGAAAAAAACCTTGGATTAATCATTTAGTTTTAACTAAACAATTATAAATCTATTTAACCAATTAGTGCACCAACGTTGAAGATTGGTGAATACATTGCGATCATAAGGCCCCCAATCATAACTCCCATGAAAACAATCATTATTGGTTCTATTAAACTTGATAAGTTATCTACAACAGTATCAAACTCAGACTCATAATATTTAGCCACTGATCCAAACATTTCATCTAATTGACCAGTTTGTTCACCAACCGAAATAAGTTGACTAAATGTTGGTGGAAATAATTTGTCTTTTAAAAAAAGTTTTGTCAAAGTATCACCTGAAAAAACTCCTTTTTTTACATTTTCTAGTGACTCTAAAACAACAACATTGTTACTTACTGATTTAGCAATTTCTAAACTCTCTAATAAGTTAACTCCCGCAGCACTTAAATTCCCCATAATTAAAGAAATTCTTGCCAACATTGATTTTAAAATCATATCCCCAAAGATTGGAAGTTTTAAAACTTGTTTGTGCCATGCATATTTTAGTTTCTCATTTTTAGTAGTCAGATATCTGAATGCAAAAAATGATACAATTAATATTAAAAATAAAATTTTACCTCCAGTGCCTCTTAGAAAGTCACTCATTCCCATAATTGTTGCGGTTGCAGCTGGAAGCTCAATCCCCATCCCGTCATACATTTTTGCAAATACTGGAACAACTTTAATAAGCATGAATACACTTACAGTTATTGCTACTGTAAACATGATACTTGGATACATCAAAGCAGATTTGATTTTCTTTTTGATTCCCTCTTTTTTTTCTAAAGATTCTACAATTTTCAATAAAAATACATCTAGTTTACCACTGGCTTCTCCAGCTTTGATTAAGTTCACATAAACATTGTCAAAAAGTTCTGGATACTTATTAAAACAAGTAGACAGGGTAACACCGCCCTCTAGACTTTTTCTAATATCTTCAACTACGTCTCTCATTGCTGGACTTTCTAGTTGATCTCTTAACATTGCTAGAACCTGTAAAATTGGCAATCCTGCCTTCACCATTGTCGCAAATTGTTTTGAAAATATTAGAACATCCTCAACTTTTGCTTTTTTCTTACCAAATAGAGAAGATTTTTTTTTCTCTTTTTTCTCTTTAGTTTCCTTTTTTTTCTTGGATGTTCGTACTAAATTTGTGATGATTATTTTCTGTTCTTTTAACTTGTGCGATGCTTCATCTATGTTCAGTGCCTCGATATCTCCTTCGACATACTTTCCATCTGAAATACCCTTATAAGTGAAAGCTTCCATAAAATATTCTTATTAATCTCCAGAGAGAACTCTTTCGTACTCTCTAAAGTTTAGTTCACCTGCAGCAATTAAACGTCTACCCATGTCTTGCATTGTTTGAAAACCCTCTTTAATTGCAATTTCTCTCAATTCAGGTGTGGTTGCTTTTCTCAATATTGCTTCTTTTAAAGGTTTTGAAACTACAAGGATTTCATAAATACCTTGTCTACCTTTATAACCAGTGTCTTTACATTTTTCACAACCTTTTCCTTTAATTGCTTTTACTCTAGTCGCTTGTTCAGCTGAAAAACCTAAATCTTGTAAAACTTTTGGATTAACATCATCGTCCGGTACTTTACATTCTTTGCAATTTTTTCTTGCAAGTCTTTGAGCAACAACTAACTGACACGCAGCACTAATTAAATAATCTGGAGTTCCCATGTTTTGTAATCTAGTTATTGTACTTGGGGCATCGTTAGTGTGCAAAGTACTAAATACTAAGTGTCCAGTTAATGCAGCTTTAAGACCTATATCAACAGTTTCTTTATCCCGCATCTCTCCTACTAAAATTATTTCTGGGTCTTGTCTTAAAAAAGATCTTAATGCAGAAGCAAAAGTTAAACCAATATCATCTTTAATTTGAACTTGTCCTACACCGTCGAGCTCATATTCAACTGGATCTTCAGCAGTTAAGATATTTAAATGAGGTTTGCTAACTTCTTTTAAAATACTATAAAGTGTTGTTGATTTACCAGATCCAGTGGGGCCTGTAACTAAAATTAGTCCTTGAGTAGAATGAATAGATTTTCTTAAGCTTTTTAGATCTTGGTCCTCAAAATTTAATTGTTCAAGAGTAATATCTCCTGCGTCCTTATTTAAAACCCGCATTACTATTCTTTCATTATTTGCTGTAGGTAATATTGAAAGACGAAGGTCAACTACTTTTCCATCTATCTTAAAATTGATCGCACCATCTTGTGGCAACCTTCTTTCTGCAATATCAAGTTTACCCATAATTTTAAATCGAGTTACTACAGCACCATAATTATCATGCAAAAATTTTCTATATTGTTCTTGTTCATTGAGCATTCCATCAAGTCTGTATCTCACTCTTGAAGAAAATCTATAAGGCTCGATATGAATATCACTCACTCCGCTTTTAATTGCGTCTGCAACTACTGCTGTACTAAATTTTATTACTTCAGACTCATTTTCAATAGCCTCAATATCTTCCTCTGGAGGTTTTTCTAAAACCTCTCCAGCTTCACCGAGATCAGACTCAAAAGTTTTCTGTTTTTCTTTATTCTCTTCTCTTATTGTAGCAGCAGTTACCTCGCCGCTTTCGCTTGACAATCTCTCAATAAATTCTGAGATTTGAGTTAATGGTGCTGCGTGTAATTCAATATTTTTTTTTGTGATAGCTTTTAAATTTCTCATTAAAGTTAATTTAGAGCTGTCAGGTATAGCTATGTGAAGTGTCTTACCATCAATATTGAAAGGAGCTACAAAATTTACTTTAATGTAGTTTGATGGAAGTACAGTTTTAACTTCCTCAGAAACTTGAACTTTTGATAAATCAACAATTTCTAGATTTTGCTCTTTAACTAAAATATCAAGAATCTTTTTTTCATCTGTTAGCTTTAAATCAAATACAGCTTCAATTTGAGATTTGTTACCTTCAGTGCTAGTTTTTTTAATATTAACTAAATCTTTTCCTGAAATAACATCATTATCAATTAAGACATTGATTAAATTAATTTCACTTTCTCTACTAATCTTCAACATAAACTTTACAATATTCTTGGTGCTATAAATACCAAAAGTTCATTTAGTGTATCCTTTTTATTCTCACCTTTAAACATTTTTCCTATAAGAGGTACATTGGCTACACCTGGAACCTTAGATTTGTTATCATTTACAGTGTTCTTTTTAATACCACCAATTACAACAATATCGCCATCCGCTACCAACAATTTTGTTGTTATTTGCATAGTATTAAGCCCTATACTTCCAGGGTTAGTTCTATTTGGCGTGTCATTATTAACTTGTACATCCAAAAGTACATTTCCATCGCCAATTATACTAGGTGTTACGGTCATACTTAATGCAGCATCTTTAAAAGTATCAGCACCATCTCCACCTGAAACTGTTATTGCTTCCCCTTGTTTAATTGTAGCAGTTTGATTATCCAACGAAAATAATTTTGGATTAGAAATAATTTTAGTTAAACCTTGTTTTTCTAAAGCCTCAAGTTCTACTTTTAATACCGCAGATCCAGTTTTTCTTAAAAGACCAATTCCACTCGTTGCTGCAGCTGCTGGGAAACTTGATATCATATCTTTTCCAGCTCCAAAGTTTGCCGTATCCTCAGTAATACTTGCATTACTCCCTGTGGGTGCACCTACTGAAGATCCGCCTTGTGTACCACCAATTCTTGTGCCTCTTCTAGAGTAAGCAGCACCTATTCTATTTCCTAATTCTTTTTCAAAAGTTGAGGTAGCTTCAACAATAAATACCTCCATTAATACTTGTTTAGTTCTTACATCTATTTCTCTAATTACTTTATCAACTACATCTAAATCTTTTTCTTTACCTCTAACAATTATAGATCTAGTAGTTTTTTCTTCAGTAACTTGAATTGGAATAAATGAACCAGAGCTAGATGTAGATGTAAATAATTCAGTTATGGTAGCTTTAGCTTCTGCAGGTGAAATATAATAAAGTCTAAATATTTCTGAAATAATTGGTTCAACAGAATCCTCTAGTTCGACTTTTTGTTTTACTGCTTGTGCTCTTGCAGATTTATAACTTTCTTGAGAAGTAAGTGTCGCTGGTGTTGCAACTCTAATAATATTACTTGCAACGTCAATATCAGCTGCATAATTTTTCATATCTAATAACGCATTAAATGCTTTATCCCACGGAACATTCACAAGTTCAGCTGTAATTGCTCCTGCAACATCATCACTAACTAAAATGTTTACTCCTCCAATCTTTGCCATCAAACTCATAGCCTCGGTATAATCCATGTTTTGAAATTTAAATGAAACAATTTGTTTTAAACTGTCGTATTCTTCAGGAATTAATAAGTAATTTTTTTCTTTAACTGATGATATTTTTTTTCTTTTTTTAAGCTTTATGACATCTGCTTCAACAGGGATTGGACCCATCTCAGCAGTTTTATCAACTTCTGATTGACCCATTTTTTTGACATCTGTTTTAATTAATGGAGTATCATGTTTAAATGCCTTTGATTTTTTTCCAGTAGCCGTACAACTTGAAACTAAAAGAGCCAAAAGAACTAAACTAACAAATACTTTTAAAAAATCTCTCATCATTAATTATTTCTCTCAATAACTTGGTTTTTAAAGTTGATAACAACTGAAGACTCTCCCTTGTTATCAAAAGTAATTTCTTTAGAATTAATTCCAATCAATGAAACTCCTGGTGCTATTTCCTCAAAAGCTGCAAGTGTTAATACCTCACCATTTTCATCAATGATAGAAGCATAGCTTTCATCCACACCTTCAATTATTCCAACCAATTTAAAATTAAATACACTTAAATTTCTTTTTTCTTCCTCAGTCTCCGCAACTACTTTAATTCCTGATCCACCACCTAAGGATCCATCACCTACAAAAGGATCATTTAAAGGTAAAGGTTCTTCTTTACCAACTTCAGAAGCAATACCAGTTTCTTTTAAAGCTTGTTGTTTTTTTACTTTTTGGTTTATCTCTTTAGCTTTATCAATGATGTTTTGGGTATCGTGATTATCAGCATGAGCATTTATAGCTGAAAGAAACATTACAAAAACAATAATTTTGATTTTAAAAGAATTCATCAGCCAATCCTACTATAGTTAATGTTCCATTTACTTTTATCGCTCCGGTTGTATCTCCTTTTACTACTTTTATTGACTCCTTGTCAAAATTTAACATTTTCTGAGATAGTGATAATTGCCTTTTAAACTTGATATAACCTAAAAAATTGCCCGTAATCTCGAAATCTACTGGTATTTTAAAATAAGCTACGTTTTCAACTTTTTTTTGATCGGCAGCTTTACCTTTGCTTTTCTTGCCCTCTGCCTTTGCGATAGCATCTGCTTTTGTTGTTGCCTTAATTGACTTCTTTTCAATTTTTGAGATTACCAGATTATTTCTTCCAGCAAAATCACTCAAAGTTTGATATAAACCCTCAACTTCTGCTCTTGTATGGAACAAAGTTGAATATTGTTCGTATTGAGGTTTTATTTTTTTAATTTTCTTTTTAGCAATAATAATACTGTTATTAAATTTCTCTATCTCTTGTATTTTTAAATTCATGTCATCAAGTTGAGCCTTCTTTTTATTTACAATTGGATTTAAAACTCCATAAAAAATTATCAAAAATAAAATGATTGCTCCTAAAACTGCACCTAACTTAATCCAAGTTTTTTTCTCAACTTTTTTAAGTTTAGCTTGAATGTCCTCTAAGCTTATATTTTTTAAATCTATATTTTTTAAATCTATATTAAAGTTCATAGCTATGTTCTCTTAATTTTTACAAAAACTCTAAATCCTTTCATTGATGTGCCACTTTTTGATCTTTGCGGAAGTCTCATTGAAGATAATGAGGCTTGATCTATAAGATCTTGTTTTCCTAAATTTTCGATAAATTTTAAAATATCTTGGTCGCTCGCGGCCACACCTTGAATTGTTAAAAGAAATCCTCCATTATAATCTACCTGATCAAATCTAAGTCTAGTTGGAACGCTTGAGGCAATTTGAGCTAATACTCTATAAGATAAAACTTTATTTGATTTTAATGAATTACTTAATTTTAAAGTAGTTTGCATCATTTTAAGTTCTTTGGTGGTACTTTTAAGCTCAGTTGATTTTAATTGATGAGTTTGTTGAACCTCTACATATTTCTCTAATTTTTTGTTGTAAGAGTGAATATTCCAAAAAGATAATGCAAATAATAAAAGATATATTGCAGCAATTCCTGTGGCTAGTCCCTTAAAAGCAAAGCTTGAAATTGCTTTCATCTTCTTTTGTTGAAACATGCTTTTTCTATTAGGAAGCAAATTGATGTTTTTTGCAGCAGTTACAAATTTATAATATCCGAAAACATCAAGTTTTCTAAACGCTAACCCTATGGAAGTAGTGAGATACGACCTATTTTCTATGTTAACTTGTTGATCAAATTGTTGTGGAACTTTTAATCCTTCAACTGGATCAAATAAAGTAAAACTCACATTTAATAATGTTTTTCTAAAAATAGATAAATAATCTTCAACATTAACTAAATCTGAAACTACTTTTAAATTTCGAATTCGTTTTTCATATTTTGTCTCAAAATCTTGCACCGCTTGTTTTACTTGAGTAACATATCTTCTTACTAGTGCTTCTTTTTCCTCTGCATCTTGAGACTCTAATAAAATTTTTCTATCCTGACCTCTTAAAAATATATCAGTAATTATTGGGTTATTATCATATAAAATCATCAAGTAATTTTCATCTAGTCCAAACTCTAAAACAGCTGTTAAATTCGCATCTTCAGCTTTTTTTGATATCTGGTTTATTTGATCAACAGCAGATTTTAATGCAAAACATTTTACATCAATAATAACTGGATTTAATCCACTGTTTTTTACAATAGAAACATAACTGTTAATGTCAGCTAATTTAGAAGCTACGAACAAAATATCCATTGTATTATCTTTTTCGTTTCTATTAATTACTTGATGGAAAATAGAATAATCGTCTAAGTTATCAGTTAGTTGAACAAGATTTTCCCATAAAGAATTTGTTTCAATTGCTTTTTGAAGTTCATCTTCTTTCATTAAAGGAGAAGTAACTACTCTTATGATTGCGCTAGTGACTGGAATTGAAATAGCAACATTTGATACATCAATCTTAGATTTTTGTAATGCCAAACTTAATTCTGTTGTAACTTTTTCAGCATTTTCTAAAACACTACTTTCATCTGGTATATCTATTTTATGAGTATAAAATTTTTCTAATACCCATTGATTAGATTTATTAGAATTTACTTGCGCAAGTCTTATTTCTTTATTGGTAAGTTCAACTCCAATTACTTCCTCTCCTTGGATCGAGGATTTTCCAATTTTAGATTTAAAAAAACTTATAACCTTATTAAATGGATTATCTTTACTTTTAACTGGAGACTTTGGTAACTTTATTCCTTTTAATGAAGATAATGATGGCTTTTTAAATTTTAAATTCTTAAATTTGCCCAAAATATTTGAAACTTTACCTTTTCCTGAGTCTTCACTCCCTTCGCTAACTGTACTATCTGTTTCATTAGCCATACTAACTTCTTTATTAACAACTGGCTCTTCTACTTTATTTATATTTTGAGGGGTTGCTTCTGAAGTCGTTGCTGGTGTGGCTGTTGGAGCTGTTTTTTCTTCTGTTATTGTCTCAGAAATTGTTTGATCACTTGGTGTTTGTTGAGTTTGTTGAGCTTCTTCAGCTATTTTTTTTTGTTTTTCACTTTCCGCGTGTATATCATCAAACCATTTCTCCAAAATTGGAATTGCTTCATCAAGGTTTTGTGTTCCAGAGGAAGATATCTTCTGTTTTCCGTCAATATATAGTCTTCCTACCCAATTTTTTGATTTAAGCTCACCTTTATACTTATCTTGGCGCACATATATATGTAGTCTTCCATCTTTTTTATGAATAACTTGATGTTCAGTAGTTTCATTTTGACTTTCATTATTTATTTTTTGCTCATTTTCCTGGTTTTCAGAAAGAGTTTGATTTTCATTTGCAATATCGTTGGGTAAATTGTTTGAATTTTCATCAACTTCAGGTTGATTATTATTTTTTTCAGTATTTTCCCCATTTTCATTAGAGGAAATTATATTTTCATCTTTTTTATCGTCACTCATAATTTATAAATTGTGCTAAAAATAATTTTTCAAAACGAATCTCTAACACAAGATATGAAATCTCTAACACAAACTTTGTGAAAATGCTAACACAAAAGTATAAGTTGCATGCTCATTTTGGGTCAAATGCATAAAAAACAAGTAAATTCAACATTTTTTTACAAAAAGAAAATTTTTAAGGAAAATCAAAAATACTAATCTAAAAATAAAAATTCTAACACAATTTTGTTAAACTCTAACACAAGTCAAAAAAAGATTTTGTGTTAGAGAATTGATGTCGTGTGAAATATGTCAAAAGGTCAATTAAATCAACAAAAAATGAATTTTTAGAATTTTTTTCCTTTTTTGTGTTAGAGAATGTTATTTTTGTGTTAGAGCAAAAAATTTCATTCAAAAATTGTCTTTAATTTAAATTTGAAACTAAAAATTTTATAAAAATTGCCTCAATTTGGGTGATTTTTTTTAATTTTTTAAAAAAAATACAAAATAAACTTAAAGTTGCATAAGTTTCTAACAACTTTTAATAGAAAAATTTAATTTTTTTAAATTTTCGAAATTTTTTTTAAATAAACATTAATTTTTTATTAAAAATCAAATAATTAATTAATAATTGAATAAATCTTAAAAGTTGTTTGTTAAAATTTAAAAAAAAGAATTAATTTTATTTTAATTATTCAACTTACATTAAATTAAATAAAAATTTCTTAAAAAAGTAAATAAAATTTTTAATTTTAATTTAAATTTTAAAAAAAGTGTTTTCTAAATAAAAAAAATAAAAATTTATCTTACTTATTTAACTTCAAACAATCCTAGCCAAGCATTGACATCTTTACTTGCTATGTAGTCTGATTTAAAAAATTCTAATTCTTTCCATTTATTTTTTTCTTTTAAATAATTTATTTTTTTATCAAAACCATAATCAATATAAATGCCTTCATTGATTGTGAAACATATTAAGCCACCACTTTTTGTTATTCTAACAAATTCATCTAAAGCTTGAGGCTTTACATGTCCAAATGTAAAAGTTCCCACACACATTACTGCATCATAGAAATTATCTTGAACATTAATTGGTTTGTTCAAATCAAACTTAATTAATTTTTGATAAAGATTTTTTGGAATAGTATCTAATAATTTTTGAGAGAGATCTGCCCCATGAAAGTTTTTATAACCGAATTTTTTTAATTCTAATCCAACTAGACCCGTTCCACAGCCAGCATCAAAAATAATTGAGTCTTTTTTTGATGAGTGCTTATTAAATGTTTCTACTGTTTCTTTTGGTCCGGTGTAATTCCACTCAACCATATCATTATTATATTTATTTTTTTCTCCCCACTCATCATAATACTTCATCACTTCTTCGGTCGTCTTAAGTTTATAAATCGGTACCTTGTTGCCAACATCTTTCAAAGACATAAAAAAATTTTCCATTTAAATATTCATTAATTTATTTTTTAAGTTAATCAATTCGTAATTCAAAATTATTTTTTGTTTAATTTTTTTTATTTCTTTACAAAATATATTTAATTGTTGACTTTTTAATTTAAAACTTCTTTTAAAAAATTTTACTTCACTAATTAATTTTTTGTTTAAAAATTTTACCTCACTAATTAATTTTTTATTTAAAAATTTTGTAAATAAGAAATAAGATATATTTTTAAACATATAAAAATAATTAAATAAGTAATTTGTTATTTGATAAAAGTTTTTCATATTTTTTTTTTCAATTCCAATAATTTTTTTAAAGATCCATCGGCTTCCCATTTCTTCATAAGCTGACTCATTTTATCAACTGTTTCTGAAACAAACTCACCAAACACAGTCTTATATTCTGAGCCAATACTTACTCCATTTTTTTTGTAATCTAACAATTTAATTTTTGATAAATGTAAAACTTTTCTTCTTACAGTTTCTCGTGGTAAACTTAGAACTTCTGATATGCTAGCTATATTAATTTTTCTGTTTTTAAAAAATGGCTCTTCATTATTATTTAATTCTTTTTTTATGTCTTCGTAATTCTTAACGCCACTTTTATTAGAGAAGTATAAGTAATCACTTACAACGATTTGCATAATCATAAAGCTTTCAAAATCTATATTTAAGTTTTTTTTAATTCGATTATAAAAGTTTATTAAAAACATCATCCAACTATATAAGCCACTAGAAAAGACTGGAACTTCCTCGTTTTTAGGGACAACTTTAAAGTCAATTACGTTTTTTTCATTAACACTCATAATAGTTTTTTTTAACTCAATATAGTTTTTTAATACCTAATTTAGTTTTTTAATTACCTATAATGGGTAATTATAAGAATAATTCAGTCTAATTCAACTTATGAATGATTTAACTAATCTTACATCTTTAGTTAGGATTACCGCGTATATCGGTGCTTAGCTCTTGGTAAATTATAACAGATATGATCTTTAAATTTTTGATAACCCTTTCATAGTCCCATGCCAAATCTACTTTGTTACAATTAAGCTCCTTGAAATAATAAATATTTGCCTTTGGGATTGATGGATCAATTTGCTCTGTGAGAATATTTAATATATTTGTTCTTTTCTCAATAGCAAAATTATACCTACATACATTCGAAGTAGTCCAGTACATTAAACTACTTAATACAATAAAAAAAAAGATCATTACTTTAGGAATTCCCAACATAGTTACTTACTGTCTATAGCTACGATAGTTAAATCATCTTTCTGAATTCTTCCAGATTTGATTAGGTCCTCTATAATTTTTTTTAATCTCTGATTGTTTACAGTGTTTTGATATTTTTTTATGTAATTTTGAAAACCTTCTTGCCCAAGCATCTCACCATTTGCATCTTTCATCTCAGTTATACCATCTGTAAAAATATACATTGAACTTTCGTTAAATGGAATTAATTTTTCTGTGAATTTAAACTTAGGGGCGATACCTAATGGTGGACCTGCTTCCTCTAAATTCGAAAAGGTCTCACCTTTTGAAAAAATAAGTGGTGGCTCATGTCCTGCATTTGATAAGAGTAACTCTTTTTTGTTACTATCATAAACACCAATGACCATTGTCACAAACATACCTCGTGATGCTGTCTCACATATTTCATCATTAAGAATTTTTAATAACTCCGAGGCTGAAAAAATAGTTTTACTTAAACATCTATAAAGACTCGATGCTTTTGACATCAACAAAGAAGATTTGATTCCTTTTCCTGATACATCAGCAACACCAAAACCATATCTTCCCCCTCCTAGATCAGAAAAATTGTAGAAATCTCCCGAAACCACTTTAGCTGGTATGTTTATTCCAACTATTGGAAAAGTTTCATCTTTATTTTGTGATAACAAAGTTTTTTGAATATCACCTACAATCTCAATCTCTTTTTGCATTCTATTTTTATCTATTAATTCTTTTGCGGTCTTAGCATTTTTTATTGCAAGAGCAGCTGGGCCAGACAAAGTTTCTAGAAGTTTTCTATCATTTTCTTCAAAAAGTTTTGTATTTGTCTTTTTATTTAAACAATGAATAACCCCTATACATTCCCCAGAAACTAATAAAGGAGAACATAAGACTGAATAAGTTGTAAAGTTAGTTTTGTTATCTAAATCAAAATAAAACTCAGCAATTTCCCTTACATCTTTTCTTACATCTCCTACCCTAATACATTTTTTACTAGCTGCCGCTTTTCCCATTACACCTTGTGTAATTGGTATCTCAAAATCCTCTAGGTAAGCTTGATACTTTGAGGCAATACATTGAAAAACTTGTTTTTTTTCTTCAATTAAAAAAACATTTGCTGCCTGAGCATTAATCCTCTTTATAATAACCTCAAGTGCATTCTGTAGCGTCTCTTTTAAATCTAGAGACCCAGCAAGCTCATTATTCATTTGGGTAATTAAAGCCAAATCTTTACTAGAATTATCTTCTTCTTTATTTATTTCAGGTTTTTTGGATTTAAAGAACATATTATTTTATTGGCAATCTATCTCTTTTTTGATAATTTTTCAAAATTATGGAAGTTATAATTCACTCGCAAAATTTTTATTTACATATTCAAGATGCGTTTGTAATAGTCCAATATTGTATTGATGGCATCATCGAATTTGCCACAAGATTAAAAATATAATCAGTGTTACTAGTCTATATTGCTATATTTATACTCGGTAGTTTATGGGGCAGTTTTAGCAATGTATGTATATATCGGCTCCCAGAGGGTGGAAATGTGGTATCCTCAAGATCTAAATGCAGGAACTGTCAAAAAAAGATTAATTGGTTTGATAATGTTCCTTTTATTTCATACATAATTTTAAAAGGTAAATGCAGAAAGTGTGATTATAAAATATCCTTTCAATATTTTCTTGTAGAACTTATCGTTGCTTTGGGATTTCTTTTATCTTTCTATTTTTTTGGAGTAAGTATAACAACTTTATTACTTTTTATATTAATTGTTTTCTTTGTGATAATTTTTTTTATTGATTTAAAACATTATATTATTCCAAATGAATTAACATTTCCCTTAATGATAATAGGATTTTTAAAATCTTTTTATCCAAATTTAAATCCATATTTATTTCCTGATTATTTACATTCTCTGATAGGTGGTGTTGCTGGTTATTCAATTATATGGTTAATAATTTTTGCTTATAAAAAATTAAAGAATAAAGAAGGAATGGGACTAGGAGATGCAAAGCTTTTATCTGCAATTGGTTTTTGGTTTGGCTGGGTATCTATTCCATTTATTTTATTTTTCTCATCGTTTGTAGCTTTAGCATTTGCAGTTCCAAGTTTGATAAATAAATCAAAAACAATGTCCTCCAAGATACCTTTTGGTCCTTATTTGGTTATAGCATGTGTGATATACTTATTAGCATTTGAACAAATTTTGAGATTTTTAAACTAATGAAAAAATTTTTATCCACAATATTAATTCTTATTGTCTTATTTTATGTCTTGATTGAATTTATTGGAGATAAATTAATTAAAAACGTTTTAGAAAAAAATATTTCCTCCTCATTAAATAGAGATGTTTCAATTGAAAAATTAAATATAGATTATCTTAAAGGACAAGCTGATGCTAAGGGAATTAATTTGTTAAATAAAAATTTTGAAGGGTATTTGGTCAAGATAAATAATATTAAAGTAGATCTAGATACTTTTTCAATATTCTCAAATGATGTAATAATTGATAGCATTTTATTAGATAATATAAATATTAATTATTATTTTAATTTTTCAGATCAAATTATTTCAGATAATGTGAGATCACTAGAACAAGAGCTTAAAAATAAAACCTCATACTCTGACTCAAATAAATATTTCAACATAAAAAATTTAAATGCAAAAAATATCTCTTTGTCTGCTAAATCCCCTAATTTAGGTTTTGAAAAAACAATAGCCTTAAATGATATGGCTTTTAATAATATTGGCAATACCAGTGAAAGTAAAAACTATAAAGATGTACTTAAGGAAGTTTTCAATGATAATGTTAATTTAATAAAAGAAAAAGTTTTGAGTGGAAATATTTTAAACAAGCTACAAAATTTCGATCCAGAGGAAATAGAAAATAAAGTAAAAGATAAGTTAAAAAATAAACTTCAAAAATTAATCAAATAAGTGAAAACTTTTTTATTCATAAACATAATAGTGTCTGCTTTAAATATTTTTATTTTAACTTATGCATATTCATTAAAATTTTTTCCACTTAAATGGAGAAAAAAAGTAAATCAAGATACTTTAGTTGGTCTTGCAATAATATTTTTTACTATGCTGACAATGTTTGTGTGGATAATTTATTTTTATTTAAGATTGTTTTAGAAGCTACTATCTCTCCATCCACCTTTGTTAGTAATAATATCACCCGGAACTGATAAAACTTTAAACAGTGTGCTTACATCTTCAGATGGACCTGCAACGTTGGCAAATAAGTTATCTGAAAAGGCAACAAGCTCAGACAAAACACCTCCTCTTACGTAAGCGCATGAATTATTTGCTGAGTCAGGTACTCCCTCCGGTAAATCATCCGGAGTATCTAATTTTGCAGACTCATTTATTCCACACTCCTCATCTGTTGCACATATAAATGCATTTCCTTGTTCACATTTTAAAGAGCCATCCCCTACTGGCGGTTGATAAATTGGAAAATAAACTTTTCCCTTAAAAAGTGTCGGAGGTGCTGATGCTTTTCTATAAGTTCTAATACCTTCAAATTCGTATGAAGAGTCTTGCTCTAAATGTATTACCCAAGAAGTTTTGGTAGATGGTAGAGGACAACCTTGACTCCCTGCATCACCATCACCATCTACAGTTGCATTAGCAGCCGTATTAGTATTGTCAGTGCCTCCTTGTGCATTGGGTACTTCTTGCGAAAGAATTCCACCGCCTAAACCAGAGCCAGATACGTTAACACAAGTATTCGATGCAATCTCCTTGCTCCCCACATAAAATGCAGTGTTGTTTGCACCAGCATGTGCAAGTTTTAAAAAATTTGTGTTAGGCTCCATACTTCCTCCCGCTCCCTTTGACATTGCTTTTGGAACAGTTGCGTTATTCAAATGTTTCCAATATGGATAATGTAAATCTCGCACACCATATATAATATTATCTATCGTGTCTTCTCTAGAACCAAGGTTTGTAAAATTTCCAGTGGATCCAAACAGCCAGAAACCACCATCACTTACTCCCAAACCAGCATCCATTCCAAAGTATGAGTACCTTTCATTATCTTCATTTCCATTTATTCTAAATAAAGTTGTTTGATCATAAAGACTTGTAATTCCTTCGACTAGCTCTCCGTTAGCATTATATCCTTTTATATTATTAGATAAATTAATTTTAGTAATTTTTCCTTCAAGATCATTAATATATACCATCGCACCTCTCCAAGGAATGTTAGGTGCCGTATCAGGTGTAATTACTATTGGTGAAGCGGGAATAGCATTTGCAATATCACTACCATTAGGAGTTGATAAAACTTCTGTTCCAATAGAAACTCCATCAGGTGCTGTATCTACAATTGGAATTGGTCCTCCATTAATCTCTGCACCAAATATTCTTCCAGGACTTTCTTCATCAGCATGTCCTTCAAGATCAACTAGATATATTCCTGAGGCTCCACAAGCATTATTTTTAGCTAAGCCTGAAGGTAAAATAGCCACATATCTATCATCTTCTAAGTTTGAATTAGAAGATGTAGGCATTCGAATTATTTTTGGAGTCCCCCATGTTTCGCCTAAAGATGTATAATTATACTCTGGATCGATACCTGCTCCCCCTATACATACGTCTATACTTATTTGATCTGGTGCAGTGTTATTTGCGTCTGATTGGTTGGCATTAAAAGTTTTGTCTCCATTAAATATAACTTTTAGTATATTGGTTCCGTCTTCATTTATTATTTGAGCAGATGTTATTGCAACTGGAGTTGGTACATTATTTACTATTTGTCTCGCACTAAGAATTCCATCTGGAATTTCAGTATTTACAGGAAAATCTAAATCAAAATCTGGAAAATGATAAGTATTACCAGTGTAACAAGTTGCTGTTCCAGTGTCTTTGAAATTTATTCCACTATTTTCATCACAAGCTGCATTATTATCCTGAAGTGTAGTTGAGTTATCACCATCCTGTGTTCTATAATCTTGGTAATTATCTATTGCTCTTACTCCTTCGCTAGAGTTCTCTAAAGAAGTAGTGGTTGGGTTATAAGGAAACTCTTCGATATTCCCGTCGATATCAGCAAGTAAAACTCTATTATTAATTCTGTCATTAAAAATTGAGAACATATGAATAGGACCTTGACCACCTATAGGTATTGGAAATGTTATATCTAAAACTGAAAAACCTGCACCACCTCTACCATATGGAACAAACATTATTGTTCTCCAGCTTTTACTTCCCTCTAACGTTCCGTCTTGACTATACCCTCTAATAAATAAATCATGAACAACTGGAGAACCATCAACACCAAAAATTGGGTTTGTGCCTCCTCTATCTTCACCTAATTGCTGCTGTTGAGGATTATTTGGATCTGGTGGAGGAGGATTTACATTTCCATCTAAATCTGGATTAATAATTGTTGGTAAGAATGCTCCTACAAAAGGTGGAATGAAACCCCATTCTTCTTTACCCGTTTTAGCATTAATTGCGTGCAATATTCCACTATTTGCACCTGCATAAATTATGTTTCTTCTGTCTCTGTTTTCTGACATAAACCTCTGATATCCATTTTTAACTCTGTAGAAAGCTTCCTCATTATTAGATCCAAAGATAAGATTTGCATCTGGGGCTCCAACCTCAATTAATTGTGAGTGGTAAACATCCCCCATAACATGATTTCTTTTTTCTAGAACTCGACAATCTCCATCGTAATCAAAATAGTCATTACCTTTCATAAAGTTTATTAAACCAATAACTTCATCTTTAAGATCGTCATTGTTAACAAAATCACCTTTATTATCACAAAATGAGCCATCATGGTGGTAATCACCAACTTCAATTCCAAAAGTAGCGAATAAACTCCTTATAGCATCGGAATTCGCAACATTAAAATTATCCCAATTTCCAAGATATGGAGCATTAGGCATTGCTGACCAAATTTTTCTCTCATCCTCCTCTTCTCCAGTTTTTGATTGATCAAATATTTCAACTGCTGCACTCCAATTGTCGTGGGCGTTTCCTCTTGTCGTATCATGAAAAACGCAGTCAACATCTCCCTCAACTGGATCATTACAATTAGTTGCTTTTATTTTTTTCCTTAATATGGTTCCTTCCCATTCACTAAACTGTGAATACTCAAACTGAGCTTGATACAATGATCCTCCTTCTTGAATAGTAGCGGTAATAGACGGAGCAGTAAATGCAAGTCTGGTAGCAATAATTTGTCTAATTTTTGATGATAATGCTTGTTGTAAATCCTCTGGAGTATCAGCTTCGATCGCTCTTTCACAATCGTCATCATCTATACATTGCTGCCTAGTAGTCCCTTCAGGTAAAGTACTGGTACCTATTCTTGATAATTCATGAAATCTTTGTAAATTAGTTCCAGATATTCCTCCTCCATAAGCAACATAAAGTGATTTAATTCCTTTTTCTCGCAATGCTGCCATTCTAGCTGCTGACATACCATTTTGTTGCAGAACTCCTGTATTTCTCATTGCACCATCACCTATTACAATCACATAATTTAATTGACACTCAGCTTCAGGATCATAAATTGCTTTTCCTGCAGCATTGTCTTCAAAATATTTCTTTGCCATCATTGAGAATGCGTTAGCATCAGTTCCCCATGCCATACCCAATGGCTGGAAGACTTCCATAATTCTTCCTGCTCCTCTAGCACTTACTCCAACATTTATACAAGAGTCACTATTACATTGAGCGCTTCTTCCTTCTGGATGATTACCAACCCAACCATTTCCATAATATGTGCAACCATCATTTCTATGACAAAATGCTCCTCCCCGAGATGAGTTTTTACCTCTTCCACTTTCTCCAGCATTCCAATGTCCAAAACCAAAATGTGCTCCAGTTGTTAATGTAGAATCATTCACTACCGCTCGTATCGCGTCTTTAACACCGTCCCATCTTCTTATTCTTGGACCTCCCATCTGTTGAAGCCAAGTAGTATCTCTTGCAGCGACAGTAAAAAGATCTTCATCAAATTCATCTACATATCCTCTGCTTGTTGATGTTAAAATTCTTGTATTAGTAACATTTAATCCCCAAGGACCTGAGAACCCTACAAGATCTGCATCAAGATCATTTGCATTCGCATTATTTCTGCCAAAAGCCTGATTTCCAATACCTACACTAGTCACCACTGTGCAGCCATTTCCTGCTAATTGAATTTTTTGAATTGCATGATTTATATGTGAAGTTATATAAATAATATTATCATTTTCTGGTGATACCTGTACGTTTGATGCATACATCATTTGTGTTTGTAAATTTGGATTATTTACAGCCTGACATCTTCTTGTTTCGTTACTTAGTTGATACGCTCCACCATTAGCAGTAAGCGAATATTCTACAAGATCACCTCCTCCTCTTGAGTCTGTAAAATAAATTGATGATGCATCGCTGTTAATACTTATTCTATGAGATGTTCTGGTAATATGATTCCTATCTCTCCATGTTTGAGTTCTACATGCTCTTGTATTTAGATTACATGTTTTAAAAAAACCAACTCTTCTCCCAACTCTTCCTGACATAAAAACAAAAGTTGTGTTGTTAATAATTTTAACATCAAAATCGTGTATCACTGCATTTCCTGGAGCTCCTACTGCAATTCTACATCTTGAACCGTCTGTAGAAAAACCATAGAGTTGATTATTCATTCGTCTTTCTCTAACATTCATAAAAACAATTTCCTCAGCAGTAGTTATCGAACTTGTTGTTACATTATTTACTACTTGAACAGTTGAAACAGCTCTTAATGAGTTTCTTCTAATACCTCTGTTTGTTTCTAAACGATCAAAACAAGTATTTGGAACCGATCTAAATCGTGAAAAGTTATTGTCCACTTCACCGTCACTTGTATATCTCATTACAGCACTTTGAGAGGCTCGATTATTTTGTCCAATATAAATATTTCCAGCTTGATCAGATGAAACACCAGTTGCTTGAAAGAGACCATCGTCACCAATCCATGTTCCCATACTTGCAGAACTATCCACCAAGAACAAAATATTTGCAGCAACATCACCACTTCCAGCTCCTGGCGGGATTGGCTTTGAATGAACATTGCTAGTGATTAATAATGTAAATAATAAAGTGAAAAATTTTAAAACTTTAAGCATCTTCTATCCTCTTACCTCAAGCACTTCTTCACCAACTACATAATCCATCATTTCTTTGTTAGAAATTTCTAACATCTCAACTATACCTCTTTTTGTTTTTGATCTGCTATAAAACACAACTAAACTTCCAATGCTTAAATCCTTATGTCCTATGTAATTTCCATCATCAAATTCTTTACCGGGATCATTGATATTTACCCTAACAAATTCATAAATCTCTTTTTTAATGTCATATTCAGCAGAAATTAAATTGATACCAGCAATTTTAGAATCATAAACTATTACTTCTAAATCAGTATTCTCTAAAGCTGATCCCTCACAATATTCTAATGCACCGTATACATATTTAGTAGAAAGTTTTTCTCCATATGCCTCAGAATTATGTAGATCTAAAAAATCAAATGTCGATGAAGCAGCTGCCACTTGAGATCCAATAGGAACTTGTAATAAACCGCAAGCAAATGAATTGTTAGTTAAAAAAAGTATTAAAAATAAAACTTTGAAAAAAAATTTTTTCATTATTAAATTATAAAAGAATAGAAAAGTATTTCAATATCGATAGATGCTCATTTTAAGCATTTAATTAATTGATATTAGCGCAAACTAATGAGCAAGTACCACAATAGTTTCTAATGGAATCAATATTTGAGGATTATTAGCATTGCCTAGCATGCCACACCCATAAATTCTATATACTGAACCTTGTCTTTGAGTAGTTCCAGAAGTTTTCTTTAAGCTAATACCTGAACCTTTGTATATAGATGTTCCAGAATTGACAGAAAAGAACTCATATCTATACCTTTGAAGATTGGCAGTCTCAAGTGCAATTTGATCATCTTTTTTTTCAGCGTATTTTGCATCAGCAGAGTCTAATGTTACTGTTAAATCTGATTGCGTAAGTATCGGTGCAATTAAATCAAAAAAACTTTGGTCTTTTACATGTTCCACTAATTGAAAGTTCTCGTCCCTACTTAAATTTCTAAAACTTCTATAGCATGGTGTCATATCATCTTCATCATCAGGAATGTTAGATATATTTATAGGTACAAATTTATCATTACGATTTCTATCTCCATTATTATCCTGGGGTCCCAACATTTTATCTAATAAACTTTTTTCTGCTTGCATTAAAGCAGTTTCAGCTACATAAAAAGTTTGTTGATATTCATCGCCACTATTATTTCCTTCATGATCTGTTGAAGCAATTACAATCAAACTACCGCCCATCAATGACATCGCTAGAAGAAGCATCAAAGATAGAACTAGAGCAAAACCTTTTTGATTATTTCTTTTCATTAAAACGCTTGCCCTCCAATATTTCTTGTACCAACAGTAACTATTACAGAATCTCTTAAATACCGATCATTAGTTGATATATCTCTTCCAGATAAGCCAGTTAAAACTTTTTGATTGGCTCCAGATGATGAGTCATTAAAGAAAAATTCTTTTGACCTAAAAGTCAGTTTTATATCAACACCTCTAATGTCATTCATTCTGTCTCTAATACCTGCTTTTTCAGGAGCTGGGTAATTACCTGCTGCATCTTTTATTACTCTTCCATCTTGATCGATAGGGATAAATTCCATATCTTCTACATGATCCCTAACCAAAACATCTTCTCGTGTGCACTGTGGACAAGTTTTTATCCAACCAACATCAGGTGGAAGTTGAAAAATATCACAACTTACTCTAGGCTGGTTATAAGACTCTACACGTTTATAAACCGCATAACTTTCTGGTGACGTTGGACTGGTTGTTGCATAATATGTAATTCTATATCTTTTGTATACTTGATTGCCTGGTTTAAAATCGTTTTGATTAAAATCCTCATAAGAAATTTGAATTTGATCGCAACAAATATCATTTGCTCCTCCAGTTGTATCAGTCCCTGGTCCTTGGGTATTTTTTCTAATAACTAATGGATTATGATGCTTTAATGGATCATATGAGTCTTCAATTTTTAAATAACTTGTTTTAGTTAAAAGAATTCCTGGATCAGGACAATTCCCACCAGCAACAGTCGTCGAGTCTTCTGCATATTTTAAAATTTGATCTGTTCCAGCAAAATATCTAAAACCAGCCATTCGAATATCCCTCATTAACATTGAAACCAAATCTCGACTAGACCTACTGATTTTAGCCTTCTCACTTACCTGTGTGTAAGATCGATTTACCACACTGTAGGAAGTATACATCGCTGCCATCATTATACTGGTGATTATAATTCCAATTAATATCTCAATTAATGTTAATCCAACTATATTTTTTGAATATTTTATTTTCATGGCTTTAGTATGTAATCCGATTGGAAATATAAAAATTTCCTTTTTTTTCCATTATTTAAACTCATTTGTATTCTGCCTATATACATGATCTCATCTTTTATATTAGTGTTTTCTATAGCACCAGTCATCCCTGTACCACTAAGCTGAAACATTCTGAAACTTCTTCTTTCATTCTTTCCTTTGCAATTTAAATAATTTTTATTATTAAAAATTGCTGTCCATTTATTTGATTTCATAAGTGCCCCGTCAGAATTATTATTGCCATAAACATTCCCTGCAGTAGTTGCAGTTTGCTGTGCCGGATCATCACAAAAATCTAAATCAGGTTGGTTCTTAGAAAGGTACTCAGAGAAATTTTGCACACCTGATGTATTTACATTTTTATGTCCTATTACATCTTCAGCCATCATATTGGTTAAATAATTCGCTTTAGTTCTATCTCCTGAAGTGTTGATAGATTGCACTGAATAAGTTGTCATTTGTAATATAGCAACAAAGCCAATTCCAATAATTGCTGTTGAGACTAATGCTTCTAAAAGTGATAAACCTAAAATTTTTTTTCTATTTATTTTCATTTAATTCATCCATGTTGATCCGTCTTTATCATATTCGCGATCGGTATCATATTCAGGTTTAAATTTACTAATTGAAAAATTTCCAAATCTACCAAAATTTATCGCTCTTAAATGTTTAATATCTCCATTAGGTTTACTTTTTACCGTTAAATCAGCAGTAGGTATTTCACATGCTTCTCCTCCTCTTCTACAAATATATAAGTATTGATATGGAACAGCATCAACTCCACTATCTAGATGAGTATCTGCTGCTGCCTCAAAAAATTTACCGTTTCTTGCAAAGCAAACTGCGGTAGTTTCACTAAAAGTTGTTGTTACACCCTCTAACTCAATTTCAAAAACATAGTTTTTAATATCAGCACCATCACCAGCAGTATCTGTACTCCAGTAATCTGCTTTCCCGATATCACATCTACTATTCTGGTCATCGTTCCAATCACTACCACCATCGTGTATTTTGTCGGTTAGGTCCTGCATTGTCATACCTTTAGAGGTTAATATCAATTCATCTCCATTATCAGTAATAAGGACTTGAACGTAAGCAAATGTTCCTCTTTCTGTTTGTGAATGAATATTTTTCATAAATGCTAAAACTCTATCAGCACCATTTCTAACTAATCTTTCTCTGTTCCACTCATTAAAATTTGGATAAGCTACAGCTGTAACTATTCCAATTAATGCTAAAACAACAAGTAATTCTAGTAGAGATAAACCCTTAATGTTCTTTTCCGGCACTCGCATCAATTTTTCCCGCTTTAACTAAATCTTCTAAAGATTTTGCCATGGTAATCATACCATCTTTAACGGCAGTTTGCATGATGCTTGGTATTTGATGAATTTTAGCTTCTCTAATTAAGTTTTGAATTGGGGCTGTACACTTCATCACCTCAAAAGCACC
>CETK01014629.1_pt1 | contig 26518 bp, 20 predicted proteins | sample 361431 | NCBI WGS metagenome assembly CETK01 (sample SAMEA2622452, study PRJEB7988) | marine metagenome | biome: marine biome (ENVO:00000447); feature: surface water layer (ENVO:00002042); material: "saline water (ENVO:00002010), including plankton (ENVO:xxxxxxxx)" | depth 5 m | reverse complement strand
AGCAGATTCATCATTTAAAAATGGAAATTATACCACACAACCTGAAATAGGACTGAGAGCTGGAGGAGCTCATTGGTCAAGCTGGGGTTGGTCTCAAGAATGGTTCCGCAAAGAGCTTTATAAAGAAATGGGACTAAAAAATGTTGATGAGGTAATTAATTGGTTTGAAGAATTTGTGTTAACATGGGATGCAAATAACCTAATAGCTTTAGCTAGAACGTGGCAAAATAACAATATAGGAAATACACCTGGATTTAATGGTGATTATAGAAAAGCTCTTGGATCAATTAAAGCAGATGTATTATATATGCCAAGTGAGACCGATATGTATTTTCATATTGATGCTTTAAAAAATGAAGCAAAATTTATCCCTAAAGTTAATCTCAAAATAATTCCATCTTTATGGGGTCATATAGCTGGAGCTGGTTTTGCTAAAGAAGATGCTGATTTTATAAATAAACAAATCATAGAGTTTTTTAAATAATCCAATTTTAAATTAGTAGAGGTGAGTTTTGCAGAACGGTTTTTTCTAAGAGTTAATTGGATGTATATTTAGATATAACCCAAATTCAAAAAGTGTCAAAAAACAGCTAAAAATGACCAAAAATTGACAAAAAATGGTCTTTTTTCATTTTAGTGGTTGATGCAATTTTCAACACGATATCTATGATATACAACTAAAATAGTAATATTAAAATTATCGGCGCTCCACCTTTATAAGGTTTAGTAGTAAATAGGCAGTTTAGATATTTTAATCATCAAAGCTTAACTATTTTAATTTTCATTAATTTCATTAAACGGAAAATTAAAAAACCGATGCATTCAATACCCCAAAACCGCGTTCGTTCAATAGACATACTTCGGGGTTTTGATATGTTGATGATAGTTTTGGCAGATCAATTTTTTTCTAAGTTAAATGAGGGTTTAGCCCTAGATATCACCGCATTTCTGTCACTTCAGTTTACACACCCCGAATGGTTTGGATTTAGATTCTATGACATTATTATGCCCTTGTTTCTTTTTATTGTTGGGTTGGTAATTCCCTTTTCAATGTCAAAATATCTAGAAATCTCTACCAACAAAAAATCTCTTTTCCTAAAACTAATCAGGAGATTTTTTATCCTTTTTTTGTTAGGATGGATTGTTCAAGGTAACCTTTTGGATTTCGACCTTTCAAAGTTTAAAATATTTAGCAATACACTTCAGGCCATCGCAGTTGGATATGTTTTTACCACAGTATCATATGTCTATCTCAAACCTACCCAAAGGTATTTTCTTTTTGCGGTTTGTTTGTTAGCATATTCCCTTTTATTAACCTTACCAATTATTCCAGGGATTGGTAGGAGTACCCTAAATCCCAATACCAACTTTGCTCTTTACGTAGATAATTTAATTTTCGGTTCTTTTGATGACGGGACGCAATACACTTGGTTTTTATCCAGTATAACTTTTACTGCAACCACCATGTCTGGACTTTTTGCAGGTGAAGTCATTAAAAACCAAAAAGATAAGTTCAAAGTAGTCAGAATGCTTTTTTCCTTTGGCGCTGTAGCCCTATCAATTGGTCTTTTAGGAAATACTTTTCATCCTATAGTTAAAAAAATATGGTCTTCTACTTTTGTATTGTTTTCTTCTGGAATTTGCTATTTCCTTATGGCTTTTTTTTATTGGCTCATTGATATAAAAAAGAAATATAAATGGGCATTTTTCTTAAAAGTTATAGGGATGAACGCAATTACAGCTTATGTAATTTCTCACGTTTTACCTTTTCCCAAAATTGCAGGTTTTTTATTTTACGGTTTAGCACCTTACACCACAAAATTTTATGATTTGATCACCGTAGTTGGAGGATTTGCTTTACTTTATCTATTACTTTGGTATATGTACAAAAACAAGACTTTTATTAAGGTTTAAACAATAATATAGTTGATTATTCTTACTATTTATCTCCAATGTTCTCAAGAAAATTCAAAATATTCTTACAAAAGCAGAAATGGAAATTTCCAAAAATAATTGAATTATCCATTAACTTGGCCTCATAATTCATTTTAAGTACTAAATTGTATATTGAAAATTATAAACTCAAAATCATTAAATATGAAAAAGTCTTTAACATTACTCGCTTTCGCGATATTTACTTTTGTTTCAGGACAAAATGATAAAAAAACCTTTCAAGATTTAAAGCAACTAGAGGGTAAATGGGTAGGAACTTTAAATCTTTCAAATGGAGAATCTAAGCCAATGAATTTACATTATAGTATCAGATCAAATGGTAGCGCACTTGTGGAGGAAAGCAATGAGGGAGGAACAGAAATGATGACTATAATAAATCTTCATAACGACAAAATTCTATCAACTCATTATTGTGGGGCAAGAAATAGACCAGTTGCAGAATTAAAGTCAAATAAGAATGGAATAATAAAATTTGTTACTAACCACAAACGAAGTGGATTAGATGTTAGCAAAGAGTCTTTTGTTGGTTCTTGGGAATTTGTTATAACCCCCAATGAAAAAGATAAATTCACTTACAAATACACTTCAATTGGTCCTTATTCTTTTGAAGCTGTAGCAAAAATGAATCGAGTGAAATGAAACACCTTATTTGTCTCCTATTTTTTATATGCGCATTAAGTTTTTCTCAGTTTGATGATGTCAAACTTTTACAAAAAAAATTTATAAGTGAAGAGATAACAGGAAGTAATGTTGCACTTGTTTATAAAGAAGGGAAGGTGGTATATATCAATATTGAAAACTCAGGTAAATTGGGAGACAAAAACATATCAAATAAGAGCTACAAACCCTATAAGGAAACTATATTTCCAATTTGGTCAATGTCAAAACCAATTACAACAGTAGCCACAATGATTTTATTAGAGAGGGGTTTGATTAAACTTTCAGACAATGTTTCAAAATATATTCCATCAATGAGTAAAATGAATTGTGAGACTAATACTGGAATACAACCCTGTAAAAAACAAATTAAAATTTTAGATCTTTTAACCCACAGATCAGGGTTTGGCTATTATGGAAATCCAGGATATGGATATGGTTTTACAAGTACCATTAAATATGACAATCTTGAAAGTTTTAGCAATGATTTATCGAAAGCTGTTTTGAAATTTGAACCTGGGTCAAAATACTTTTATGGAATAAATCAAGCAGTACTTGGGCGAATTATCGAAGTCGTTTCAAAAAAGAGTTTTTTTGAATTTTTAAAATATGAGTTGTTTGATCCTCTTGATATGCACGAAACGAAATTTTATTTAACAGAGGAGGAAAAAAGTAGGTTCCAGCCACTTTTTATAAATACAGGGTTACTTAAAGGGTACACATATGAACTAAACGAACTATCGTATGATGAAAATAATCAAGCTTATTTTGGTGGAGAGGGATTAGTATCGACACTGGGAGACTATTCAAATTTTTGCAAAATGCTTTTAAATGGAGGTACATACAACGGAAAAAGAATCATAGATCAGAATAGCATCAATTTAATGACTAGAAAGTATTCACAATCATATCCAGATGAAGAATTTGCTGATACCAGAAAATTAGGTTTTTATTACGGGTTTTCACTTTTTGTTTTAGAAAATCCAGAAATAGATGGTACTAATTCATCGAAAGGAATTTATGGATGGTCTGGTTACCACAATACTCATTTTTGGATTGACCCTGAAAAAAAATTATTTGCAATATTTCTTTCAAGGTCAAGGCAAAGTATATCCAATGTCGACATACAAAAGGAATTTAGGAGAGCTGTTTATATATCCATCAGAAATAAATAATCACTATACTTTTTAATATTTAGGTGAAGCGTAGGACATTTATGAAAGGAACAACAAGTGCAATTGCAGGAATTGGGTTTCCAGCTATTCACTCTTTTCAAAGTCAATTTAAAATAGCACAAAACCCTTTTGAAACATATGTAACTATGGATCAGGAAAAAGTTTGTTTTTATAGTGATGTGATAAGAGAAAAAATTAAAATTATACACATAGCTGACACTCATCTATACATGGATGACAGTAGGGGTTCGCCATATCAAAATTACAGTAGCCGCATGGCAAATGCTTACAATCAAACAATTCATTTCAAAACAGGAAAAAAAACAAATCCCGAAAAAGCTTTTGAGGAGGCAATAACATATGCTAAAGAATCAAAGGCTGATATTATTGCACTATTAGGGGATATTTTTAGTTTTCCATCTGAATTAGCAATTGAATGGGTTTTATTAAAACTGAAGGCTATTGATATTCCATATATTTATATAGCTGGTAACCATGATTGGCATTATGAAGGTATGGACGGTGAGCTAGTCTCTCTTCGTGATAAATGGATAAAAAAACGTTTACTCCCCTTATATCAGCGAAAGAATCCTTTAATGGCAGCATATGACATTAAGGGAATCAGGTTTTTGGCCATTGATAATTCAACTTATGAAATTAATAATGACCAATTAAATTTTTTTAAGGAACAAGTTGCAACAGGTTTACCTCTTGTTTTATTGATCCACATTCCAATGTATGTTCCTGGGAAAAGCATTTCATTTGGTTGTGGAAATCCATTTTGGGGTGCAAAAACTGATCGAAATTTTAAATTAGAAAGACGCCCTAAATGGCCTGAAAATGGCCATACAAAAACAACTTTCAAATTTTATAGAGAGGTCTTTCAATCATCGAACCTTATTGGAATATTTGCTGGTCACATTCACCGCAATTCGATTGAAATTATTAAAGGAAAACCTCAGATAGTTTCAGATGATAATGCCAGTGGAGGGTATCTTGACATCGATTTTATTCCAATGGAGGACAAGTTTAAAATCTAAACTAAACAATGAAATAAATTTTTAGTTTGGTACAAAAAAGGGAAAACTTATTGTTATTTTTTCCCAGCTTAATGAAATAGTCCCCTGTTGATTAGCAATTTTTTCAATTCTGTATGTCAGATTCTCCATTACTTCTTCTGAAATTTTTGGTTTTACATCGAATCTAAAAACATCATCAGCCTGATTGTATTCATCTTTACTGTGTTGTTTCCAATTTTTATTAAATATTAATGTCCAAAATTCTTTATTTGGTATAGTGAAAAAACCATACTTTCCTGCTTTCAGTAAATTATCATTTATTAATAAGTCTTTGTTGGTAGAAATCCAAGTTGCATTGTGAGCACCTGATTGCCAAATATCTCCGTAAGCCAATAGGCCTCCGTAAATAATCCTTCCCCTAACAGATGGTGACGAATAATCGATATGAATATGGGCGCCATCAATCATTGTCATTGCATATTTACTTGGGCTTAATTTTTCTTTTCTATTCGAAACCACTTCTTCGCCTTTTCGACTTTGATGCTTATGATCTGAATGATTTACTGAGTTATTTTTACAGCAAAGATGTGTAACCACAAGAAAGCATAAAATTATTTTTTTCATTAAATATTTTTAATCTCCGAGTTTTTTTATCTAACTCTAATAAAACATTAAATAATTCAATTTCATAAGTTTTACTATTTAGTAATACTTGAAACGACAAGTTTTATTAATGAAAAATAAATATACAAACCTATTGTTAATGAAATTATAAGTGCTAGAGTAATACAAAATCTCTGTACTTTATTGTTTTTTTTAACTAGTTTTCCCAAATTCATACTGATGTTCTCTTTTGTCTAGTTATTTTTTGTGTGAAATTACAACTTCCATGGGTAATATAATTATTTACTTTTTCAATTCCTGATGTTCTAATATTTCCGGAACATTTCCCTCTAGATCATCTATCAAAATATGTGGAGTATATTTTCTAATCCATTGATAAATCACGCCTCTTATAAATTCAGTTTGGGAAGGTTGCTTACCAAATTTTTCTTTTGCCTCACTGGAATTTATAGCATGTTTAATGTAGTCAGTAAATTGCTTCGAAGCATTAAATTTGACTTGATTGTTGTATTGAATTTTAGTTTTTGGCATTTAAGGTTTGATTTGGAACAATAATAATTCGATATTATTTATTTAATTATCTCGATCGGTTTATTTTTTTGTAAAAATATCAAATTATTTTTTAAAGGTACCTATTAAAATACCATTAAATATTCAAAATAAAAAAAATACAAAAAAATTTTTTCTTTTTTACTATCAAAATTGATTTTTTAGACGTATTCCCTTTTTAAAATTTCTTAATTAGGCTTATTTTATTCAAAATATGCATAATTTATCTTAATTTTTTGTGTTTTTTTAAAATAAACGCCCCTTTTTGTTTGATTTTTTATATTCTTATGGAAATACTTTTAAGTTAAATCGAATACTTCTTTGTATATTGATTAAGCTAAAATTTATTTTTATGAAAACAAACATTTTATTTATTGCAACAATTATGTCTATGCTTTTTCTAGCTTGTAACCCTCAACAAAATAGTACACCTCAAAAAGCAGAAAATCAAATAGGTATAATTAAAGGGGATGATTTTCGCTCCAATTCGATGATAACATTTATGGATGCTTATGTTAATAACAATCTAAGCAGCGTTGCTGATTTATTTACTCCTGATGCGAAAATAATGATAAATGATGCTGATTTGACCTTTTCTCAAATGACAGAAGGATTTTCAGCAGGTCATCAATATTTTGAAAATATTCGCCACGAAAATAGAGATGCTTTTACAATGCATTACGAAGATGGTAAACCGGCAGGAAATATTTTTACACATTGCTGGTATACTTGGAAAGCAACAAGTAAAAAAACAGGTGAAGAACTTTCAATAAGAGGCTATGCTTGGATGAAATGGAAAGATGATAAAGTTGAAACAGTTTATAATGCATTTGATCCTACCATGTATAACGCTTCTATGAATTGAAATAAGTGAATTTAATAAATTCAAATCTGTCATTTTTTGCGATCATTTTAATGGTTGTAAGTACTAGTTCAAACTGAACATGAGTTTTATTTATAGGGAATAATTATGCAAAAATAATTTATTGAGTAATTTGTATATTGTGATTTATTAATCATAAACTAAAGTAAAATGAAGAAAAAATATTTTTTATTACTCATTCTTTTATTTATTTACACAAATAATTTAATTGCTCAAAGAACTTTTGTTCTTCATGGTGTAAATGTTCCTTACCAAAATCAAGAAAATTTTGAAAGTCAAGAAATTGAATACAACTCTAAGTTAGCTCAGGACTACGTTGATAGTGGTAAGATGAGAGGATGGGCATTATTAAAAAGAGTTCAAGGAATTGGAGATGCAGAGGATTATAAATTCAACTATTTTTGGGTTCATGCTTTTGACAACATTGAACAAATGGTTGCCCATAAAGAGAGTCCTTTTTGGGAAAAATTTGAAGATAAATTCGGTTTCAAACCAAATAAGCTAAAAGGTAATGGAATCACAAAAAGTGGTATGTATCATTTTATGACCCAAGATGAATTCAATAATGGGCAGGGGAAGTATATAATTTTAAACGATGGAAAGGTCAATGATATACAAGCTGCTATTGAACTTGGAAAAAAGACAGGAAACATTTTCAAGAAAAACTCGAAAAAGACCGGCATGACAGGATGGGGGGTAGCAACAATCATAGCACCTCAAGACAAACACAATGATAGTAATATTTTCTATTGGGATATATATGATTCAATGGAAGGTGTGATGAAACATATGGCTAACCAAGGTGCAGTTTCGTATATACCGAATGATATGGTTGAGAAGTTTTTAAGTAATCTCCCAGATGGTTTCTCACACAGAAACATAACCGAAATTATTATTGGTACTTCTCCCAAACAATAAATCTTTATAAAATTTTGCTAAAGAACCCTCCCGGACAGGGGGGTTCTTTATTATCTAATATTTAAATACCAAATTTAGAAAGTGAGGCTCTCACTCTTTTAAGCTTTGCTTTAACCTCCATTTTGTTAAGTTCTTTATTAAAAGGCTCAACACTTACTGCTCCATTATACCCTTTATTTCTAATTATGTTTAAAAAATTTTCCAAGTCAATTATTCCTGTATCACCTGGCAACTCTCTCTCAAGATCCATCTGAGTAGCAATAGTTCTACCTAATACTCCATCGTTTAATTGTACAGAAATAATATCTTCAGCTTTTAAAAAATCAAGATCTTCATTTTTATCTTCAGCGCAATAAGTATGGTAGCTATCAAGCAAATAACCAACATTGTTTTTCTCAATGGACTTTATAAGCTCTTTTAATCCATTTATGCTATGTAAAAAAGGATATTTATCTCTTGCCATAAGTGTCTTTGGACCAACATATTCTAATCCTAATTTTAGACCTGAATCTTCTAGAACAGTCGCGACTTTATTTAATCGAGTTCTGTGCTGTTCAAAATTTCTCACATAAGTCAACGTTTTGTGAGTAGGCATGATCCAAGTCACTAAACTTGAAACATTTAATGAAACAATCGAATTTATATTTTCTACCAGAAAATCATATCCTTCTTTAAACTTCGACTCTGTTGTTCTAAATTCAATAGGTAGGCCTCCAGAGTCAAAAACAATTTCATTTTCTTTCATTTTTTCTAGATAAGCCATTTTATCACTTTCTTTAAATTGTATAAGTTCTCTCAAAGGTGGACTTATGGCTGAAAACTTGAACTTAATTGCATAATCTAGTAATTCTTTGGCGGTACATCTGATACCTATAGCTCCGGGACTCAATGATGCTTTTAAGCTTTTTTTAGAATCGATAAACTCAAAATAATTAATAAAATGCGGGCTTATTGCGGCGGCTGAAAAAGATTTAATAAAGTTTCTCCTTTTTAACATCATATCATAAATATATGTAAAAGTTGCTTTCAGTTGAAATAGTTATTTAAATCATATGAACTATTGTAAAAATATTGCACAGAACTTATTTGTATATTGTATCATATTAACCATAAATCACAATTTAAATGAAAAATTTTTTTACAATCATTTTCTTATCATTCATGACCTTTTCTTTTTCTCAAGATTATTTTACTCATGATTATAGATACATACCTGCGGATAAGCTTGAACATCATATTAAAATTGAAAAACACTTTTGGAGTAAAGTAGCTCAATTACTTGTCAAAGAAGGTAAGCTTAAGGGATGGGCAATGCTTCAAAGAGAAGGAGGTTCATCAAATGAACCGAATATTTATTTTTATATTGGAATTGGAGATAAAAATAATCTAGATAATTTCTATGATAATTATGCTAAAGCTAGAAACTCTGTTTTAAATTCAATTGGGGAAGATGCCGCAGAGCTTGTTAAAATCACTTTAAATGTTGAACCAACAAATATTTTTAATACTATAATGCAGAGAACAAATTCAGTATCGACAAAGAAAAATTACGAGTTGAATTATATCAAAATCAACTATGCTAAAGTAAATGGGAATATTGGCCAATTTTCTAACATGCAAAAAAATATGTGGGGGAGCTTTATAAAAAAAGAGATGGATAAAGGTAATGGAAGTCAAGTAATGTGGGCCACTGCAAGGAAGGTATCTCCAAATGGGAATGGTTATAATTGGAATTTTATGACTATTGATGGATATGAAACTTTATCTGACGTGTTAGCACCCTCGTGGAATTCTAACACAAAATTTCCTCAAGGATTAGATAAAATTAATTCAATGATGGAAGGTGGAACTTTCTACAAACAAGTTATTTGGAAAGTTTTAATGTCTGTGGACGGCGAGGGAAACTTTAGAATTCGTAACTAAATTAATAACCCTCCACCAGGAGGGTTTTTTATAAAAGTTCGTATTAAGTTAAAATATTATTAGTAATTAAATCAAATTAATTTAAGGAGTAGGCTACGTAAGAATCTCCAGATTTTGTTCCCATTTTTCCACCTCCACATGCAATAACAATATATTGTTTTCCTTCTAATTCATAAGTCATTGGAGTTGCATAGCCGCCGGCAGGTAATTTACTTCTCCACAACTCTTCTCCTGTGATTTTATCAAAAGCCCTAAAATATTCATCGTTAGTAGCCCCAATAAAAATTAGTCCACCTGCAGTAAGAACCGGACCACCATAGTTTTCTGTTCCTGTTTTTGAAAAACCAAGCTTTGTTAATTCATCGTACTCACCAAGTGGAACTTGCCAGACAATTTCACCTTTATTTAAATCTATCGCATTTAGTGTTCCCCAGGGGGGTTTAATTGCAGGATATCCATTCTCATCCATAAAACGCCCAAAATAGTTAACTGAATAGGGTGAAAAATTAGGATCAATTTCTTGTAATGATGTTACTTCAACTTTTATATTGTTGTCTTCTAGAAGGTAAGCGGTTAGTAGATCAATTTGAGTTTTTGAAATTTGAGGCATGGGCATCATGCTCCCTTTACCTTTGGAAATTGTAGTTGCTAAATTCAAAGCATTATATCGGTTTTTTAGATTATTTAAACTAGGGATATTAGACATTCCATTTAAATCAGCACCATGACATCTTGAGCACTGCTGATTGTAAATAACTTTGCCGTAATCTTTAATCTTATCTCCATTTTCTGAAGATGAAAAATCTACTTTTTTTGCAATTGATACCCATGGCATTTCGTTTGAGTTTACGTAGAGCCAATTACTATTAGGGTCATATGCTGCACCGCCCCACTCAGCACCACCATCTAAACCAGGAAATGTTACTGACCTAATTTTTTCGCTGTGTGGAATAAATTGTCCTTCTGAGTTTAAAGTTTCCCATACCTGTTTAACTGTCTTATCTAGTATTTTGTCTTTTTGAGTTGGAGTCCAAGCAAGCATAGCTTTTGCATTTGGGAACATGTCGTTAATCTGGTCTTTGGAAAATTCTTGTCTTGCAAAAGGAGGAATATGTGTTGGTAAAGGTTGGGTCGGCCATGATTTTTCTCCATCAAGTTTTGCTAATTTAACTGGTATTTCTTCTATTGGATATATTGGCTCCCCTGTTAATCGATCAAAAACAAACAAGTGTCCTGACTTTGTTACCTGTGTTACGGCTTTTATTTTACTTCCATTTCGATTTATTTCAACCAAATTCGGTGGGGCTGGCAGATCCCTGTCCCACAGATCATGGTGAATGAATTGAAAATGCCATACTCTTTCTCCATTTTTTGCATTTAGTGCGATCAGAGAATTTGCAAATAAATTTTCTCCTGATCTATTTCCTCCCCAGAAATCATATGATGCTGATCCTGTAGGGATGTAAGCAATACCTGTCGACTCGTCAAGAGTCATTCCAGCCCATGAATTTGCACCACCCATATGTTTCCAAGCATCTTTCGGCCATGTCTCATAGCCGTATTCTCCAGGATGTGGAATTGTATTAAACCTCCATACTAATTCACCAGTATTAAGGTCATAAGCACGAATGTGCCCTGGAGATGCTCCCGGACCCTCATGAACTCTTGAACCTTGAATTAAAATATTGTCATAAACCACTCCTGGTGTGTTGGCTATAACAATCATTTCATTGTGAGGGCGGCCTAAGTTTTTTCTAAGATCTACTTTTCCATTTTCACCAAAAGTTTTTTCAGATTTTCCTGTCAAAGCGTCTACTGCGTATATGTAGCTTCCTGAGGTGTAAACTATCCTTCCATCTTGCCCATCATCCCAATAAATTAATCCTCTATTGACACCCCACCAGCCTGGACCAGCATCCTTGCCATGATCAAATTCCCATATTTTTTTTCCAGTTTTTGCATGGATTGCAAAAAGGCTAGTTAAAGGATTTGTACCATATAGTATCGTATCAATAACAATGGGACTACATTGTATTTGAGTTGTATTTTTGGAATTTAGAATCCCTCCAGATTTATATTCCCAAATTTTCTTTAAGCTTTTTACATTTTTTGTATTAACCTGATTTAAACTTGAATAATGACTTCTTGATTTGTCACCTAAATATTCATTCCAGCTTTTAAAATCGTTTTTAACCTCAACGGTGTTGCAGTTCATTAATACTAGCAGAATAGGTAGAAAAATTAACTTTCTCATAACTGTAAATTAATTAATTGAAAAGTAAAATCATAATAATGAAGCTGATTTATCTAAAATGATCTTTCACCATTTATATCATATCGGGATAAAAAATTCCATACCAATTCTGAGGTGTTTTGCCCTTGGAAAGTAGTCATAAACCAGACGTGATCTCCACCAATATATTTGTAGTGTTCAACAGAAACCGAGTTATTTCCCTTATCATAAATATAATGCTCGATGGTGATATCTCCACTATTATCAAAATTTACTATGGGCTCTGGATTTGTTTTATTAAAATTAATCCAGTAGTCTATTGTATTTTGGACTGAATTATAAAAATTATTTCCATTGTAAGGTAAATCGAAATCATTTGTTCCGTGTAGATGAATCACTGGCATTGGGTGTGAGGTAGGTCCCATGCAGTCTAACATAGAACCTGATACAGATGCTACTGCAGCAATAATTTCACTTTTGTGATTGGCAAGCCCATAAGCCATCATTCCTCCATTAGAATAGCCTACAGCATAAACTCTTTCTAAATCGATATTATAATTAGATGAAACTTCCTCCACAAGAGTTTCTATAAATCCGAAATCATCAACATCACTCTTATTGTCTTCTCCACTAGGGCATGCATTCCAGTGAGTACTTCCGTCTAGATCAAGGCCTTGAGGATAGATTAAAATAAAAGTTTCAGCCTCTGCTAAACGACGCATGTCTGATTCATTCATATATTGATAGGCGTCACCACTAAATCCATGAAAATTTAAAACAACCGGAACTGAAAAAGAACCGTCATATGAATCAGGTATATACAAAACATACTCTCTATTTACACCCTGATGAATAATTGTTTGAAAGTCCGAGGATAAATCATCCGGTTTTGAATAGTTTTTTGTTTCGGTATTAACACAACTATTTATTAAAAAAACTGAAATAACTAAAAAAAATATTTTTTTTCTTATTGCCAGAAAAACTTTTAGGATCAAATGCATCATCAATTTATCTGAGTGAATTTTACTGGAAAATTAAAAATAATTATATTTGAATTCATCAAAGCAGCCTGTTAAAAATATTTATCGATGTAGCCGCTACGCTACCATTCTAACCAAAGCCCCTTCCAAAAAGGGGTTTGTTCTTTTGCCCTCCTAGTTCAACGGATAGAACAAGAGTTTCCTAAACTTTAGATCCAAGTTCGATTCTTGGGGAGGGTACAAAATCCTCCGATTTAGTTTGTGGTTTTTCTTTTATATTTGATTAAAACAAATAACAATGAGAAAACTTTTAATTGGATGTGATGTAATTTTTAAAAAGATGAGAACACCCTACATAGTTCTTCTTTTAATTCCTTTCTTCTCATTTTCGCAAAAAACAATTTCTGTAAATTATAAAAAGTGGGATCTTAAATCATTTCCGGAGTCTAAGATAAATATTGGCGGCTCCGAGGGTTATTATTATGATAATGTATCTGAGCCTCAAATGGATTTATATCTGCCAAAGGGAAAGGCTGTTACTGATAAAGCCATGATAATTTGTCCAGGCGGAGGACTTTATTTCTTATCCTATGTAAAAGAGGGTATAGAGGTAGCTAAAAAGTTAGCTTCAAACGGAATTACAGCAATTGTGTTAAAATATAGAACATACCCGAGAGAAGGCTCTGTTTTTGAATGGCATAAAACCTTTTGCTGTGATAATAAAATAGCAATAGATAGTGCTAAAACAATATTACCCTACTCATCAAAAGACGCTTTAAGTGCAATTGAAATGATAAGAAATAAGGCTAAAAAATATAACATTGACCCAAATAAAATTGGACTTATGGGATTCTCAGCAGGAGGGGCTGTGACAATGGAGGCTACATATAAATCAACTCCCAAAAATCAGCCCAACTTTATTGCCCCAATTTATCCATGGATGGATATAGTAGACAAACAAAATGTTCCGCAAAATAAACCACCAGCTTTTATCTCCTGTGCAAATGATGACCCATTAAAGCTAGCTGCACCAAGCGTACAAATCTATAAAGATTGGATCTCAGCCAATGCGAAGGCAGAGCTTCACATGTTTAGTGAGGGCGGACATGGATATGGTATGAATGATTTATCTATACCAGTAGGTAAATGGTCAGACTTACTGGTTGATTGGATATTGAGTTTGTGAAAATAATTAACAAACCAGTAGTTTTTTTAGTTTTTTTATTCATTTTTCTAATCATTTGTATATTTAATGACTAAATTTTGTAGCCATCAAACAAGCACTTAGCCTTTTAGTATTTTTACTTTTTCAGATTTCATTTTCCCAAGGGATTGTTCAGAATGGTAATACTATAGAGTGTGATGGTACTGCTGTCGGTGATAGTGCTTCAATAGGAGGTAAAACAATCTATGTAGTAGATAGAGATGCACTTATCTCAATTGTAGAAAATGGTGATTTCACTTTCACTCCCTCTGGATCTGCTTCGTCGACTACAGTTACTCCAACCGATTTAAGTTGTGTTTGTACCTCCAATATAACTGATATGAGTTTTATATTTAAAAGAGACGGAGTTTATGGGAAGTCAAACTTTAATACAGACATTAACAATTGGGATGTCAGTAATGTAACTAGTATGCAATCAATGTTTGAAGAGGCTAGTAACTTTGACAATCCACTCAATTACTGGGACGTTAGACTTGTTGAGAACATGCAAGCAATGTTCAAAAATGCAGCATTATTTAATAGAAGTTTAAATGATTGGGATGTATCAAATGTAAAAAACTTTGCCGCAATGTTTCAATCAGCATCTGTGTTTAATAAATCACTTGATAACTGGGTTTTATCACCACAGCTTACGAATCTAAACTATATGTTTTGGGAGGCTACAAGATTTAATCAACCTTTAGATAACTGGGTTACAACTAACATAAAATCACTTCAAGGCACGTTTAGAAAAGCAAGAGATTTTAATCAGGATTTAAGCACTTGGGACGTAAGTGAAGTCACCCGTATGGATAAACTTTTTTACGGTGCTGCTTCGTTTAATGGTGATATAGATAATTGGCAAGTGCAGAAAGTAATACGATTGTCTGAAACTTTTAGAGATGCAATTAGTTTTAATAGGAATATTTCTGGGTGGCAAACATTAAAGCTACAGTTTATGAATTGGACATTTGCAAATGCTGAAAGTTTCAATGTAGACATAAATAGTTGGGATGTTGAGGAAGTTGTAAATATGAATTATCTATTCAGAGATACTGACATATTTGACCAACCATTAAATCTGTGGAAAACATATAAGTTAAAATCGACAGAAGGAACATTTTATAAAGCAATAAAATTCAATAGACCTTTAGATGATTGGGATACAGATGAGGTTACAAATATGAAAAATATGTTTTTTGAAGCAGTTGAATTCAACAATGGTCAAAGTGGTGGGGTTTCTAACACATTAAGCTTTAATATGTCTTCGGTCAAAAACACACAAAGCATGTTTTGGAAAGCATCTAAATTTAACGCGCATCTTTCAGGTTGGGATTTAGGTGAAGTTACTGAAATGGCGTCAATGTTTCGTGATTCAAATTGGAATAATGGAGCGAGTGCTGGGGTCTCCACAACATTATCTTGGAATGTTGAAAAAGTTAAAAATATGAGTAATATATTCCTTAATAATGGTGCGTTTAATGCTAATATTTCTGCTTGGAACCCTTTAAGTGTTGAAGGCTTAAGCTCAGCTTTCGCAAATGCATCAGCTTTTAATAATGGGTTCCCTCCCGGATCTGCAGGGACAGCAACTATCTCCAACACATTAGATTGGAATATGCCCCGCTTATATAGTGAGGATACTCGGGCTGCCCGAGGTTTGGGATTAGGGAGTACTTTTTATAAAGCCACTGCATTTAATTCGTATGTAAATAATTGGAACGTTTCTTCTATTCATAACATAACCAACATATTTTATGATGCTACTTCTTTTAATCAACCTTTAGATAATTGGAATGTTGGGAATATAGAGTTTATGGAAAATGCATTTAGAGGTGCCACATCCTTTAATCAGCCCATAGGTAATTGGGATGTTACTTCAGTAGAAAAATTTAACAATATGTTTCTGGGAGCATCAACATTTGACCAGGATATATCATGTTGGTGTGTTCCTAATAACCCTGAAAGAAACAACTTTAGCAACGCCTCTCCTATAGATGCTAAACCAAACTATATACCTCGATGGAATCTGCCCTGTTCTCCCATTTTAACTATGGATGATTCTTTTTCCCTTGCCGGAGATGATACTTTGATTGGCCCAGGCGAGAGCATAACATTCACAGCTAGTTTTGACAGGGACATCGCAAGTACGGTATCATACAGCTTGAATGGAAGTTCAATTTCTTCAATGACTGCTGTAAACTCAACAACCTTCACAGTCTCCATAGCTGCAAATGATTTAGCTGATAATACTTATTTGTTTACAATAGAGACTACCGATTATTGTGGAGCTAGTTATAATCCTGCTGATGCTACTTTAAATGGAAGTGAAACAGCTACTGATACCATTGAATTTACTGTCGATAAAACACCTCCAAATGTTACTCTAACGCATAATCATCCAGACAACATCCTCTCAGGTAGTGATACTGTGGAAATTACCGCAACATTTTCTGAAGGAGTTGTATCTCCTACTTTAAGTCTTGACGGGTTGTTTGCAAATGCCGCAATGACCGGTTCCACATCCTCTGTTTGGACCTATAATATTGATATTACCACATTAACAGTACCCCCTTCAGGCGATGATTACTTTGTAACAATAAATGCCAGTGATCCAGCTGGTAACAACTATACTTCATCTACAGGAATTCAAGATGGTAATGAAACCTCTGTAGATAGTATCACTTTTACCATTGATAATACACCACCGACAGTAGTTTTAACAGATAGTGATCTTGATGATATTGTTTATCCAGCAGACTCAATAACAGTTACAGCAACATTTTCTGAAGCTATGACAAGCGCACCACAAATTAGTTTTTCAGGTGGCCCACAAGATATAAACATGTCCGCTACAAGCTCCCCATCAGTTTGGACTTTTGTGTTTGACTTTCCATCATACTCTCTTCCAAGTGGAATTTATACCCTCACAGTAAGTGGCACTGATATTTCAGGAAACCCGTATTCAGGGAGCGAAGATGTTGAACTTGATTACCAGTTAACAGCACCAACTCTAACCATTTCAGACACAATACTTGACTATGTTTTTGATCAGACATTTCCTCTAACTGCTACCTCAAGTGGTTCGGGAGCTTTATCTTTTAGTATTGCAAACCCATCGGTCGCAACTGTCAGTGGGTCTACAGGAACTATTAAAGCAGCAGGCTCAACAATTATAACAGTAAACCAAGCCGCATCAGGTAATTATGCGGCGGCAACAGCAACAGCAACCCTACTAATTAATAAAGCCGTTCCCTCTATAACCAGTTCAAATGTTCTAACAAAAATATACGGAGATCCTGTATTTCCTTTAACAGCCACATCAAGTAGTACCGGAAGTTTTACATATCAAGTCTCAGATACTAATATTGCCAATATTGTGAGTTCTAATGTGGTATCAATTACAGGTGTTGGAACAACAACAATTATTATTACCCAGGCTGAAGATTCAAATTTCTCAACTACAAGCAAGACTATAACACTTTTTGTTGATACAGCAGTACCTGAAATACAGAATCTCCCTTTCATAACTAAGATTTTTGAAGACATCTTTCCCGTATCAGAGATTTCAGCAACCTCGAGCAGCACAGGAATATTTTCTTATACCGTTTCGGACTCTTTAATAGCAACTGTTTCAAGTAATACGATTGTTACCACAGGGGCTGGAACGACAACAATATTTATTACCCAATTAGCCGATGGTTTCTATAAGTCTGCTACATCATCTATAACTTTAATTGTAAATAAGGCAATTCCTACAATAATTTTTAATGATGAGACTGTTACCTACGACAATAGTAGAGTTTTTGGTATTTCTGCCACCTCAAGTAGTACAGGGAGTTTTACCTATTCAGTAGCAGACACAGATGTTGCAAGAGAATCTACACAATCACAAGCAGGAAGGATAAACCCTACGCCAAACAAATCAACTTTTAGAACCAATATAACTAGCCAAACATTTTCGTTCAAAACACGCAAATCTGGTCAAACTCAAATTACAGCCTTTCAAGATGAAGACAGTAATTATCTAGCAGCATCTGCTACTATGTCTCTTACTGTACTTAAAAAAGATTTGTCTGGTGACTGGTACCCTCCAACTTCAATATTTACAAGAGTTTATGGTATTCCACCTTTTGAAGTAATCCGACCAACTGTTGAATCAGATTACTCAGGGACATTTAATTATAGATCAGCAGATGCAAGTATTGCGAGTTTCTCTACATCAACAATTACTATTAGCAGTACGGGAACAGTTGCCCTTTTTGCTGATATATCTGGGGATGATAAATATAACGCCAAAACTGTAACAGCCACTCTTATCGTTGAAAAATCAAATCAATCAATAATTGTTGAACCATTACCAAATGAAAAGCCATTAAAAGATTTCACGTCCCTTACAGTATCTGCAACATCGACATCTGGTACTCCTGTAACAATTTCACTTGTAAGTGGATCTGCAGCAAGTCTTTCAGGTTCTGTAGGCAATTATTCATTAAATAACATTAATCAGACAGGCTTAGTAACAATTACCTTTACAGTTCCTGAAAGTCAAAATTATTACTCTGCAACAGTGACTGCAGTAATTGATGTTGTAAAAACTAATCAATCAATTACTGTAAGTCCAGTAGCACCTACTTTTATTTACTACCAGGAGAATTTAGTTTACACAATAAATGCCTTTTCTGACTCTTCATTGGCTGTAACATATGGATTAGTATCAGGCACTAATGCTACACTTTCTGGAAATGTATTAAATATTTCAGATATAGGGGAACTAGTTGTTGAGATAAATCAACCAGGGAATAATATCTATAATCCTGCAATCACAAAAATAGAAGTTATAAAAGTTATTCAAGGAATAACCAACTTAAGTAATTTTAATATACCGGATAAAAATGTTGATGATCCTGATTTTAGAATTCCACCACCAACTTCAAATAGACCCCCCTTTACTTTTAATTACACCTCCTCTGATCCAAGTGTAGCTGAAATTTCTGGAGATCAAATAATTATTAGACGCCCTGGTTCAACAGTAATAACTGCAAGACAAAACTCTAATAGCAAATTTAATACAGGATCCATTACTACAATATTTAATGTCTTTGACAATGATTGTGATGGTGACGGGATAGGAGATTTTGACGACCCTGATGATGACAATGATGGTATACCGGATGAGAAAGAGCTACAATATGGTACCGATATTTGTGGTTTCGATCCAGATTGTGATCAAGACGGTATCCCCGATTCATTTGATAATGACGACGATAATGACGGCTGTCCCGATGAAGAAGATTTTTATCCGTGTGACCCAACTAAGTGTGATGACGACTCCGACAAAGATGGAATATTAGATTCTCAAGATAATTGTATTTTTATATCCAACCCTGACCAAGAGGATACAGACGGTGATGGAGTAGGTGATACGTGTGATAACTGCCCTTTAGAAGCCAATCCTGACCAGGAGGATACAGATGAGGATGGAGTAGGTGATGCTTGTGATAATTGCCTATCAGAAGCTAACCCAGACCAAGAGGATATCGATGGTGATGCAGTTGGAGATGCATGTGACAACTGCCTGTCAGAAACCAATCCTAACCAAGAGGATTCTGACGGGGACGGTGTAGGTAATGCATGTGATAATTGTGTTGATGCTAGTAATCCATTACAAGTAGATTCAGACGGAGATGGTATTGGAGATGAATGTGATAGTGATCCTTTTAATTTAGAAATTAAAATTTCTGAGTTTGTTTCACCTAATGGTGACGGTATAAACGACTTTTTTGAGATCCAAAACATTGAAAATCACCCAAATAATGAGCTTCTAATATATACCCGATCAGGAGTAGTAATTTTCTCTACAAGAAACTACAGAAACAACTGGAGTGGCACTACAGACAATGGATTAGTCCCAGAAGGGAGTTATTATTTTACCGTAGATTTAGAAGGCGACGGCACTATAGACAGGCAGGGTTGGATATACATATCAAGATAGTTTTTCTAAGACTTTAGCAAAAAAGAAAAGATTCAACAAAACCACTATTTTCACATTCTTTTGGTTTTTCTACTTTTTATTTTCATAACTTTAATATTGGAAGTATACATGAAGATGAGAAGTAGACGAAGAAGATACCTGCAAGCAACACCTTATATTAACATGTTGGGCTGCATTTGGTTCACTGAAAATATGTTTTAGACGGTGTCTATTTACATACCTGTAATCATTTTTACGGTTGTGTATTATATAATTTCCATTTCCATTTATAAAGACAACGCCAAGTATCTATTATCTCCCTACAACAGTATGTCGCAAGCTCAAAGAAAAAAATTTGGTCTGGATAAATTTCTAATTTTTTTTAAAAATTTTTTTAGACAACAATCTGCTTACACATTTTTAATTTTCGTAATTTTTAAATGGTTATATAATGATAAAATTGCAATTTCAATTTATTCATTACTTATTACCCTAAGTCTAATTTATCTTGTTATTAAATCAAATAAATTCTATAGATAAAATTTTAAAAACCAAAATTATGCCTAAAGCAAAGTTAATTTTACCCATATTAATTTTAGTTGTATTCAATTTTAGTTGTTCTAAAGAGGACGATTTTTCATCTGAAATGGCAACTACAACTAACACTACAACTCAAACAGAAAATAGCAGCTCGAGCTCTCTATCCAACAGCGACAATAACACAACTAATCCTTTAACAACAATTACCCCTACTTCAACCTTTGCTTTAACAGGGAATATAACTTTCAAAAATTATCTACATGAAAGTCTTCCAAGTGAATGGATTACAGAATACAACATTATAATGCAAAATATGATTGAATTAGCACCAACATCTGTTGTACCTTGGTTTGAAGAGGAACTCAATATTTTTGCTTGGTTGGATGATATTGATAAGCCTTTTACTGTTTCTGTTCAAGACTGGGATGGTACGGAAAAATCGGTTACAGTAGAGGGCCAGTGCATATGTGGTTACGGTGATAAAAGATGGATGTCATTAGAAATGTTTTCTCCTGAATTTGAAGGTGAATTTCCAAGTAATCACAGATTTTCTGTTATAGTCCATGAGTACTACCATGTCTATCAATCTACACTTTCTGAAAGTTTTACACAGCCCAACGGTGGAGATACATTAAATCCTGAAGGATTTGACATATTATGGCTGGCTGAGGGTACTGCAGCTACGATTGAATCATTATACATTCAACAATATTATGGAGTAAATTATTTTGAAGAGGGTTTTGGATGGCTTGATTTTAACCAAGCCATTACAAACCCAACTGCTTTTGAATCAAGAGACGTTGAAGATACAAACTATGGTGGAGCAACATTTATGATACTAGCATTGGCGAAAGAAATTGAGGCTACAGGCAAAACACCCGAAGATGCATTTAATTTAATATTAAAGGAATTTTGGAAAAGTAATGCTAACAATCAAAATTGGAAAGTTAGCTTTGAAAATGTATTTGGATTGAGTTTAGAAACATTTTATTCAAACCTTTCCGGTTACAGTAATGATATTTCTCTTTATTATCCTCCAAGCGACCTAACACTTAAAAACATATTAAGAAACTAGGTTTTAATTTATTTAAAAGTAAATACTTACATAAAACTAATATTTATCAAACATAAAAACGGTATTGTAAGAATATCAATTTATGAACAATCAAATAGAAAAAAACTACGATATTATTGTTTTAGGTATAGGGAGTATGGGATCTTCCTCATGTTACCATCTTTCTAAAAGAGGTTTTAGAACATTAGGGATTGAACAATTTGATATACCTCACAACTTTGGTTCTCATAATGGGCAAAGCCGAATTATAAGAAAGGCTTATTTTGAACATCCAAGTTATGTGCCTCTACTTGAAGGAGCTTACAAGAATTGGGAAATCCTTCAAAAAGAATACGGGGAGCAGATATATTTTAAAACAGGACTTCTTTATTTTGGTCAAGAAGATCATTTGTTAATTAAAGGGTCTAGAAGGTCTGCTAAGCAATATGGTATTGAAATTAACCAATTCACAGCTGAAGAGCAGAAAGAAAAATACCCGCAATTTAAAATTCCTGAAACTTTTGTTAATATGCTTGAAAAAGATGCGGGTTTTATAACACCAGAAAGGGCAATTATAGCATTTACTAAACTTGCTCAAAATTATGGAGCAAAAATTAACACTAACGAAAAAGCAGTCAAGTGGTATAAAAAAGAAGATTCAATTATTGTTAAAACTAACAGGAACACATACCGGTGTAAAAAATTGGTTATTTCAGTTGGAGCTTGGATGTCAGAACTTTCTAACGTTTCAGATTTTAAGGTCACAAAACAAATTCTTGCTTGGGCAAAACCTAAAAATTGGGAGGACTTTACTCTAGAATCTTTTCCGTGTTGGACTTATGCTGATAATTCTACAAAAGGCATGTTTTATGGCTTTCCAATTCTACCAAGTTCTATTTCGCATGATGGTTATCAAGGACTAAAATTTGCGCATCATTTTAAAGGGAAAGAAACCGATCCTAACAATGTCGATAGAAGGGTGTCAAAAAAACAGGAAAAAGAAATTTTAGTGGCGATACAAAAATTTATTCCTAAGGGTATTGAATCTATCCATACTTCTAAAACATGCCTTTATACTTACAGTAAAGATGACGATTTTATAATTGATCATCACCCTACTAATGAAGATGTAATTATCACTGCTGGTTTTAGCGGACATGGTTTTAAGTTTACAAGTGTTGTTGGTGAGATAGTTACTGATCTTGTTGAAAAAGACAACTCTGATTATCCTATTGAATTTCTCAAGCTTAAAAGATTTAGCAAAAATTCTACATAACAGTTTTTAATTTAGAGAGGAGTTCAATTTTAAAGCAGCATCCATGTAACGGTAAATGTCAGGAGTAAAGTCACTTTTTGAGTCATCTTTAGGACCCTTACTTTTACCTAGGCGAACTAAAATTAAATTTTCATCAGGGAAAGTTATAACGTATTGACCTAGGTGACCTCGTTCCATAAAAACTTTATGATTTTTATATTCCTCCAACCACCAACCATATCCATATTCGTCACTTTCAGAAAATCGAGGTCTTAGTGATTTGGCTATAAAGCTTGAATCTAGTAGTACCTCGCCATTCCATCTGCCATGATCTTTATAAAGTTTGGCCAGACGCGCAAAATTTTTTGCACTAGAAGCAATACAACAAAAAGCTTTTTCAACTCCTTTTTCAGCACTGTCAACTTGCCAATAGCTATCAAATTCGTTACCCATTGGGTTCCACAGAGTTTCATACAAGTAGTCAGTTAAGTTTTTTCCAGTTGCATTTGCAATGACCATACCTAGCAATTGTGTAGCACCGCTTTTGTAATTAAATTTCTTTCCAGGTTCTATTTCTATTGGCTGATCTAGCATTAGTTTATTGAGATCTTTAACAAAATATGAGGCTGCAGTAACTGAAAAGGGGGAATAGTAAGCTTCATCCCAACGAAGACCTGAAGCCATACTTGACAAATCACCGACGGTAACTTGGTCAGAGAAGGGCCCTTTTAGTTCAGGAATAAAATCTTTTGCCTTTTGATCCAGATTATTGATGTATCCTTGCATGATAGCCTTGCCAAGTAGTGCAGATACATAACTTTTTGCCATTGAAAACGAATTACTTTTAGAGCTAGGTTTATAACCGTCATAATATTTTTCAAAAAATACACTGTCGTTTTTAATTAAAACAAAGGCTACTGTTTTTGTTTCTTTTAAAAAATCTTTGAAATTTTTATCTAGTAAAATGCTATTAAATTTTTTGTGCTTAGGCCATGGATTGGGGTTTTCTGAAGCAGGCAAAGTATGGTTATCGTATACCTTGTAATCAGATATGTAAGCGGTAACGTGACCAGTTAAATAAATTTTAGAAACACCACGCAGAATATAATTGTATTTTGAAATATATAGTAGACCTACAAGGATCAATATAATAAACCCTAAATATGAGAGAATTTTTTTTACCATTTGTTTGTGCAAATCTAATATTTTTTTAAAACCTAAATTACCTAACTACAGCTACAAATTTTAATTAAACTGAAGTCAACTTATTTTTTTAAAAACTTATATTAGTTCTATAGTAATTATTCGAATTCAAAGTAAATGAAACAATTTGACTGGGAAGGCGTAATGCCTGCAATAACAACTCAATTTGATAAAAATGGGGTATTGGATTTAAAGGCTTTTAGAAATAATTTGTCTAATCAAATAAAAGCAGGAGTACATGGGATCATACTTGGTGGTACATTAGGAGAGGCGAGTACACTCAAAGATTTAGAGAAAAAAGAACTTCTAGCAACTACTTTGGATGAAGTAGATGGGAAAATTCCTGTTATAATGAATATTGCTGAACAAGCTACCTCAAAAGCAGTAGACTTAGCAAAAGAACTTGAGGCTGAGGGTGCAGATGGATTAATGCTGCTTCCTCCAATGCGCTACAAAGCAAATGATCAAGAAACAGTAGCATATTTTTCATCAGTTGCATCATCAACAAGTCTGCCGATAATGATATATAATAATCCTGTTGATTATAAAATTGAAGTAACCTTAGATATGTTTGAGAAACTAAAAGAGCACAAAAATATATCTGCTGTAAAAGAGTCTACCAGAGATGTAACAAATATAACAAGGATGATTAACCGCTTTGGAGACCGTTTTAAAATCTTATGTGGAGTGGATACAATCGCAATGGAAACCTTACTTATGGGAGCAAGTGGTTGGGTTGCTGGACTAGTTGATGCCTTTCCTGAAGAAACTGTTGCAATATATACCTATTGTAAAACAGGAGAACTAGATAAAGCACGATCAATTTTTAGGTGGTTTTTACCTTTATTAGAGCTTGATATTTCTCCTCAGCTAGTTCAAAATATCAAATTGTGTGAATTGGCAACAGGAATGGGGACAGGTCATGTAAGACCCCCTAGACTTCCTCTTCAAGGAGAAGAACTTGAAAGGGTTAATAAGATTATTAAAAAAGGTCTTGCAAAAAGGCCTAAAAATTTAGATTACAAAAAGTACTTATGATAAAGGTTGGGAACTTGGTTGGAGGTATTTGGCAAACAAATCCAAAAGCTAAAACATTTCAAACGGCTAATCCAAAAACAAAAAAGTCTATTTTATATCAATTCGAAGAGGCCAATAAAGATCAAATCGATCAAGCAGTTAAGAAAGCAAGTTCAGTTTTTGAATCTTTTTCTGAAACCTCTTTTTCTAAGAGAATAGAGTTTTTACAAGAAATTCAAAAACAGCTCAACCAAAAGAAAGGTGAAATTTTAAATATTTATCAGCTGGAATCAGCCTTTTCTGGTGCTCGTGCTGAGGGAGAATTTCAAAGGACTTTAGGACAAATTCAAGAATTTATCGAGCTCTTGAATCTAGGATCTTTTATTAATCCAATAATAAATACTAATGGACCAGATTTAAGAAAAATGCTTTTCCCCATTGGACCCATTGCGGTATTTGGGGCAAGTAATTTCCCACTTGCTTTTTCAACTGCTGGTGGAGATACGATTTCTGCATTTGCAGCTGGATGTCCAGTTATAGTAAAAGCGCATCCTTTCCATGCAGGGACAAGTGCTCTTGTCGCTGAAGCTATCTTAAATGCAATTGAATATTGCAGCTTACCATTAGAAATATTTTCCCACTTAGGTGGAATATCTTATAATGTTGGTAGCGAACTTGTAAATCACTTAGCATTAAAGGGAGTAGGATTTACAGGAAGTTTTGTTGGTGGAAAAGCATTATATGATCTGGCCCAAAAAAGGGAAGAGCCTATACCTGTTTTTGCTGAGATGGGAAGTGTAAATCCAATTTTTGTTACTGAAACAAGATTAGAGAACGACAAAAATCTTTCAGATACTTTGGCACAATCAATTGTTTTAGGCACAGGTCAGTTTTGTACTAATCCTGGTATAATAATTTTTTGCGATTCTAAAGACAAAAGTGATATTGTTAAACAGGTGAATCAAAAATTCAAACAAATTGAATTACCTCCGATGGTTCATCTAAATATTGAGAGTAATTATCTAAAAAAAATTGAAGATCTAAAAAATATAAAGGGCTTGAAGATTTATAAACAATCAGAAAATATTGCTGCTTTAGGATTAATTTCAGCTTCAGTATTATTAGAAAATAAAGAACTAGTAGATGAAGTTTTTGGGCCTTTTAGTCTATTTGTAAAATGCAGTTCGATAGAGCAAATGAGTGAATTGGCTAAAATTATCCCTGGTCAACTTACTGGAACTGTTTTATCAGATAAAAATGAACAAGTTGGATTAAAAAAATTAGTAAACCAGATTAAAAATAAAGTAGGGAGATTACTTTTTGAAGGTGTTCCTACAGGTGTTGCTGTTACAAAAGC
>CETK01152451.1_pt1 | contig 26567 bp, 23 predicted proteins | sample 361431 | NCBI WGS metagenome assembly CETK01 (sample SAMEA2622452, study PRJEB7988) | marine metagenome | biome: marine biome (ENVO:00000447); feature: surface water layer (ENVO:00002042); material: "saline water (ENVO:00002010), including plankton (ENVO:xxxxxxxx)" | depth 5 m | reverse complement strand
ACGACCGGCCAAGTTATACTAGCTGGTGAGGTAAAAAGTAAAACTTATCTTGATGTTCAAACTATTGCACGTAATACTATAAACTCTATTGGGTATACAAAAAGTTCGTATCAATTTAGCGGGGATTCCTGTGGTGTAATTTCATTAATTCACGAACAATCACAAGACATTAACAGGGGAGTTGGATCTGATCTTAAAGAGAAGCAAGGAGCAGGAGATCAGGGAATTATGTTTGGCTATGCTACAAATGAAACAGACACATATATACCACTTGCACTTCACCTTTCCCATCAAATTTTAATTGAGCTTTCCATGCTAAGAAAGGAAAATAATTTAATTAAATATCTGCGTCCCGACTCTAAATCACAAGTGACAATCGAATACGATGAAAACAATAATCCGTTTCGTGTTGACACGATAGTAATATCAACTCAGCATGATGAGTTTGATAATGATGATAACAGAATGCGAGAAAAAATAAAATCAGACTTAATTAAAATTTTAATTCCTAGAGTTATAAATAAGCTACCCGATAATTCAAAAAAACTCTTTGGGAATGATATAAAATATCATATAAATCCGACTGGAAAGTTCGTAATTGGTGGACCCCATGGAGATACTGGTTTGACGGGCAGAAAAATTATAGTAGATACCTATGGTGGTAAAGGGGCACATGGTGGAGGAGCATTTAGCGGCAAGGATCCAAGCAAGGTTGATCGGAGTGCCGCTTATGCTGCAAGGCACATGGCAAAGAATTTGGTTGCTGCTGGAATAGCTGATGAAATATTAGTACAAATTAGCTATGCAATAGGAGTAATTGACCCAACTTCTGTAAATATAAACACTTATGGTACCTCGAAACTAAATCTAACTGATCAAGAAATTGCAGTTAGGTCTTCAAAACTTTTTAATTTGAGACCTTATGCTATAGAGCAGCGTCTCAAATTAAGAAATCCTATTTACTTTGAATCTTCTTCTTATGGACATATGGGGCGTCAGCCTCAGAAGGTTAAAAAAACCTTTAAATCTCCTTATAATGGTGAGATAACCAAAGAGGTGGAATTATTTACTTGGGAAAAACTAGATTATTTAAAATTAATTAAAAATGAATTTCAATTATGAGTACACAATTATCAACACAAGCACTTCATGCAGGTCATGATGTAATTAAATCACAGGGAACTCAAGCAGTCCCAATTTATCAAACAACCTCTTATGTATTTAATGATTCAGATCATGCAGCGAGTTTATTCTCCCTCGCAGAACCTGGATATATTTATACACGTTTAAACAATCCTACAAATGATGTACTAGAACAGCGGCTAGCCGCATTAGAAGGAGGTGTTGCAGCTGTAGCAACTGCATCAGGAACATCAGCAATAGCAACCTCCCTAATGGTCATACTTAGAACTGGTGATCACATTGTTGCATCTAATAGTTTGTACGGAGGGACCTATAATCTATTAGCAAACACATTACCACGTTTTGGGATAACAACAACTTTTGTTGACCCTGATGATCCGACTGAATTCACAAAAGCTGTAAAATCTAATACTCGCGCTTTTTTTGCTGAATCATTAGGTAATCCCAAACTAGATGTATTAGATTTAAAAGCGATTTCTGAGGCTGCAAAAAAAGCCAAAGTACCATTTATTGTTGACAATACAGTCGCATCTCCAGCTCTATTAAATCCTATCGAACATGGAGCAAACATTGTTATACATTCTTTAACAAAGTATCTCACTGGAAATGGCACAAGTATGGGTGGTGTTATTATTGATGCTGGAACATTTAATTGGGGCAATGGAAATTTTCCAGAGTTTACAGAACCTAACCCAAGTTATCACGGCTTAAATTATCATGAGGCACTTGGGAATATAGCCTTCATAGCAAAGGTTCGCGTCGAAGGATTAAGGGATTTAGGCAGTGCTCCAAGTCCTTTTAATAGCTTTCAAACTATCCAAGGGATAGAAACCTTAGATATACGTATGCAAAAACATTCTGAAAATGCAATAAAAATTGCTGCTTGGCTTTCCACAAGAGATGAAGTAGCATGGGTAAATTATCCTGGTTTAAAAACGTCAAAATATAATGATTTAGCGCAAAAATATCTCCCAAAAGGACAAAGTGGTATTGTTACATTTGGATTAAAAAAAGGATTTGAAGCAGGTAAAAAAGTTGCTGACAACACAAAACTATTTTCAATTCTAGCAAATATTGGAGATACTAAATCTTTAGTTATTCATCCAGCAAGCACAACTCACCAACAGTTAGATGCAGAAGCACAAAAGACTACGGGAGTAACTGAGGATTTGATTCGTCTATCGGTAGGCTTGGAAGATGTTAATGATTTGATTGCTGATTTAGAATCCGCATTTAGCCAGATATAATTATATTTTGGAGATCAAAACGATTTCAATAACAAACTTTAAAACACATTCGGGTGCCATCTATCCCAAAATCAATCTGTATTATCAGCAATTTGGAATGCAGATAGGTAAAGCACCCGTAGTTTTAGTAAATCATTCACTTACTGGGGACGCAAACCTTTCCGGGTATAAAGGCTGGTGGACAGAAATTATTGGAGTACGTAAAGTTATTGACACTAAAAAATATACGATTATTGGGTTCAATATTCCTGGGAATGGGGTTAAGGGTCAAGTTTTTGATACACCTGAGGATTTTAATACGGGTGATATTGCTTCACTTTTTTTAAAAGGGTTAACAAGTTTAAGAATCAAAAAGCTTTATGCACTCATAGGTGGTTCTATAGGAGGTGGAATTGCATGGGAGATGGCTGCAATTTCTAGTGATATTACAGAATTTTTAATTCCTGTTGCAGCTGATTGGAAATCAAATGACTGGATAATTGCAAATACTTTTCTACAAAAACGAATTTTACAAAACTCTAGCCAACCTCTTCAGGATGCCAGAATGCACGCTATGTTAACTTATAGAACACCACAATCATTCGATAGTAGATTTGGACGAACACTAAATAAAGAGCAAAATATTTTTAATATTGAAAGCTGGTTAATTTATCATGGTGAGAAACTTGAGAAACGATTTCAATTAAAGGCTTATATAATGATGAATCATTTATTGTCCTCTATTAATATTGAACGTCATGGAGGAATTGCTCTAAACATAATAAAATCTATAAAATCAAAAATTCATCTGATAGCTATTGATAGTGATTTATTTTTCACACCCTTTGAAGACCAAAAAACTTTTAAACTTTGCAAGAAAGTAATGAAAAATATTTATTACCATGAAATAAAATCACTACATGGACACGATGCTTTTTTGATTGAGAGTGAGAGTATGAAAAAAATTTTATCAAAAATATTTTAAAACTTAATAATTATGAATGTTTCACTTGAAAGAATTAATGAAGACTATCTTTTTGAAGTATCAAATTCTGAAGGTAAATCCGTATTACTAGACAACAAGTCTAAAACTCATGGAGAAGTCCAAGGAATAAGTCCAATGGAATTACTTTTAATGGGAATCGCTGGATGTAGCAGTATTGATATTATTGCAATTCTTAATAAACAAAAGATTAACCCTAGCTCACTAAAAATGGATGTGAAAGGGCACAGACATGAAGGCCAAATACCCGCTTTATTTTACAAAATTGATATAAAAATTTTCATTGAAGGAAGCTTCTCAAATGAAAAAGCAAAGCGTGCCGCAAGACTTTCTTTTGAGAAGTACTGTTCAGTATCCAAAACTTTAGAGTCTACAGCCCAGATCAATTATAAAGTATATCATAATGGGACCGAAATTTAAGTTTTATTAAGAAGTATAAAATCCCAGAACCTAAGTTTTAAATAAAGTTTTTATCTGGTCAATTTATTAAAGATTTCTTCTAAACTCCCATTTTTTTGATTTTTTCTTAATTTTTCTAATTTTTCATCTAGAACAATCTCGCCTTTATTAATTATTAATACCCTATCACAAATTGCATCTACTTCTTGTATAATATGAGTAGAGAGTAAAACAATTTTTTCGTGACCTAATGCACTTATGAGTTTTCTTATTTCTATAAGTTGGTTTGGATCTAAGCCTGTTGAAGGTTCATCAAAAATAATTAATTTTGGATTATTAATTAGTGCAGCTGCAATGCCCACTCTTTGTTTATATCCTTTAGAAAGGAATCTAATTTTTTTATCATAATGATTTATTAATCCTGTTTGTTCTATTAATTGATCGATTGGAGCTTTTTCTAATTGATATAATTCAGCTACATACTTCAAATATTCAATTACGTACATTTCAAAATACAAAGGGTTATTTTCAGTCAAGTAACCAACTTGGTTTTTGATACTCTTTATATTATTCCTATAACTTTTTTCAAAAAAAAATATTTCTCCTTCCCAATTTGTGTAGAATCCAGAAAGAATTTTCATAAGAGTAGATTTACCAGCACCATTAGGTCCTAGAAGTCCAATAATTTCTCCTTCTTTTAATGTTAAGTTTATTCCATTTAAGGCATTTACGGCTCCAAAACTTTTTGCAACTTTTTTTAATTTAAGACTCATTTGTTTAAATATACAGCTTTAAATTTACCTGTCATCTTCTTTTGATTTTATGCTTTCAACCACAACAGTACCTAGGATTAAAATTCCACCAATAATGTTTTTGATATTTGGCATTTCATTCAAAAAAATTATACCTAGAATTATACCAAAAAGCGGTTGAACACTACTTATTATACTCGCAGTACTAATGCTGAAATGCGAGAAACTTGAAAGAAAAAGGGTATGACCTAATGCAGTTGTAATAAATCCTAACAGAAGAAGATATGGTAAATCAGATTGAATTTGATAGTCAGAGTAGATTAGAAAGAAAGGTAATAAAAGTAACATAACGACAAATAGTTGATAAATCATTTGTATTGATCCATCTGCCATGGAGTTGTGTTTTTTTAAAATTAAGTTCCTTAAAGAATATGCGATAGCAGAAAATATTCCTACTAATAAACCTTGTGTAGCTTTATCATTAAAATCAAAATTAGGTACCAAAAAGAATACACCAATTAAAATTAAAATTCCAAAAATTATATGTCTTGCTTTTAATTTTACAGGTATAAATAATGGTTCTAAAAAAACTGTAATAATCGGATAAGTAAAAAGCGATAACATACCTACTGTTACATTGCTCCATTGCAATGCAAAAAAATAAGTAATCCAGTGTAGACCCAAAAATAGTCCGCTAATGAATAAAGCTAAGCCATGATTATTTAAGTCAATTTTAAAAGATTTTTTCTTTAACCAGGCATAGCAAATTAAAAACAAAATAGCAATTAATGAACGAAACCATATCGTAATTGGAGGAGGGATAGAAATATATCTTCCCAAAGGACCTGAGGTACTTATAAATAGCATAGCCAGATTTAAAATTACGATATAATAAAGATTGTTATTTTTTAAGTTCAAACTGATAAATAAAAAGAAACACAATTTAAAAAAAAACTTCAAAAATTTGTTTTTGAAAAAAGCAATAGTAATTTTGTTAAAAATATTAAACAATGCAAACTTATTCATACTACAATAACTACTATTACTTCTACGTTGAAGAGATCAGGTCTGTTTAGTATTATGAAAATATTTATTATAAAGTCCTGATTCATTCGGGACTTTTTTTTATAATGAAAACTAAGAAAAACATAGCAATACAGGGAAGGAAGGGATCATTTCATCATATTGTTGCTGAAAGATATTTTGGAAAAGAACTTTCTTTAATATTATGCGACTCTTTTGATAAAACTGTAAGTCAACTTATTCAAGGAGAAGCTGACTATGTGGTAATGGCAATTGAAAATTCAATAGCGGGTTCCATCATACCAAATTATGCATTAATTGATCAGAATGATTTAAAAATTATTGGAGAATATGGATTAAGCATAAGCCACAATTTTATGGGACTAGAGGGACAAAAAATTAATGATATTAAAGAAGTTTATTCACATCCTATGGCATTTTTACAGTGCAAAAGTTTTTTTAACAATTATCCTCATATACGTCTTGTTGAATCAGAGGATACTGCCGAAGAAGCACAAAGAATTTCTAAAAACAATATAAAAGGCATTGGTGCTGTAGCGAGCAAGGAAGCAGCTGAAATGTATAATTTGTCAATTTTCGCGTCCTCTATCCAGACAATTAAAAATAATATAACTCGATTTGTAATTCTTAATAAAGAAGGGAATTTAATTTCAAATGAAAATATCAATAAAGCTGCTCTTAAATTTATTTTAGATCATCAAAGAGGCAGCTTAGCAGCAATATTGAATGTTATGAGTGATTGTCAGCTCAATTTAACAAAAATTCAATCCTTGCCTGTAATTGAGACACCTGGTAAATATGCTTTTTTTGTAGATGTTACTTTTGAAGAGTTTGAGCATTACTTTAAGGCAAAAAAATTAATTTCAATAATGGCATCCGAGTTTAAAATTCTTGGGGAATTTTCCCTGCATCAAAAATGAAAACGGCTAAAAGATTAAATAATATAAAAGAATATTATTTCTCAAGAAAGCTGAGAGAGGTAGGAGAAATGATAAAGGATGGAAAACCAATAATTAATATGGGAATTGGTAGTCCAGATTTGGATCCTCACCCTGATATAGTAAATGCTCTTGAAAAATCAATACTCGAACCTAAGGCCCACATGTACCAAAACTATCAGGGAATTCCAGAACTTAGAAAATCTATAGCAGAATTTTACAAAACTTATTATGATGTAGATTTGGATCCAGATTCACAGGTTCTCCCACTCATGGGCTCTAAGGAAGGAATAATGCATATATCTATGGCTTATCTTAATCCCGGGGATGAAGTTTTGATCCCTAATCCTGGTTATCCAACTTATGCATCTGTAACCAGACTAATGCAAGCTAGAGCTGTTACATATGATTTAAAACCTTCTAATAATTGGCAACCGGATTTTAAAGAATTGGAAAAATTAGATACTACAAAAGTAAAAATCATGTGGCTAAACTATCCTCATATGCCAACTGGGGCTGAATTTTTAGAATCCACGTTTAGTTTCTTAGTTAAATGGGCTTATGAGCGTAATATTCTTTTAGTAAATGATAATCCATATAGTTTTATTCTAACTAAAAAGCCAAAAAGTATATTGTCCATACCTGGTGCTGAGGCAGTTGCAGTTGAATTAAATTCTTTAAGTAAGTCGTTTAATATGGCTGGTTGGAGAATAGGAATGTTGTCTGGAAAAAAATCAGTTATAAGTGAAGTACTTAAAGTTAAAAGTAATATGGATTCAGGAATGTTTTTTGGTATTCAAAAAGGTGCTATAGCAGCATTAAAAATGAAACCAGAATGGTTTGAAAAATTAAATGAAATCTATAATAAAAGAAAGGAGCTTATCTTAATATTAATAAATAAAATTGGAGCCAAAATTGAATCCAAAAGTGTAGGTTTATTTTTATGGGCTAAAATTCCTCAAGGCAATACTAGTGCAGAGGAATTTATAGATAAAATACTTTATGAAAAAAATATATTTATAACACCAGGAACTGTGTTTGGTTTACAAGGTGAAGGCTATATTCGTTTTTCACTTTGTGTTCCAGAAGCAAATATAATTGAAGCTATAAATCGTTTTAAATCATGAAAATAGGTATAATTGGACTTGGATTAATTGGAGGTTCTTTTGCTTTATCAGCAAAAAAAAGCATACCAGATTGTAGCTTATATGGAACGGATAACAATCCTGTCCACCAAAAAGAGGCTTATCAACTAGGAATTATAAATAAATCCTTGACACCTTCAAACTACTCACAAATGGATGTAATTATTTTAGCTGTACCTGTCAACGCAGTCTTAGAAATAATTTTACCACTTTTAGACCAAATAAATGATAATGCACTTTTAATTGATGTTGGCTCAACTAAGGAAATAATATGTGAAAAAGTAAAACTGCATTCTAAGCGTAATCAGTTTTTAGCAACACACCCTATTGCAGGTACTGAGTTTTCTGGACCTTCAGCTGCAAATGAAAATCTATATAAAGGAAAAGCTCAAATTTTGTGTGAAGTAAATAAAACAAGACCTGATCTTTTGGAATGGGCAGTCCAATGGTTTAAAAATATGGAAATGAGAATTCAAGAAATGGGCCCTATTGAACACGATCAACATATAGCATATGTCTCTCATATTTCTCATATTTCTTCATTTATGCTTGGTAAAACTGTAATGGAAAAAGAAAAAGATGAAAAAGCAATTTTTGATATGGCTGGAAGTGGTTTTGCCTCTACTGTTAGATTAGCAAAAAGCTCTCCCTCTATGTGGGCCCCAATTTTTATGCAAAACAAAAAAAATATTTTGGATGTACTAACAGAATATATTTCAAATTTGGAAGAATTTAAGCAATTGATGCAGGCAAACGATTACGAGTCAATATATCAAAAAATTGAGCATACGAATACTATTAAAAGAATTTTAGAAGGAATAAAATAAAATAAAAAAAACAGAATAAAATGGAAAATAAAAAGGATATGCGCAAGTGGTTAAATGACTTTGAACTTGATCATCCCCTAGTTATAGGCGGCCCTTGTAGCGCCGAGACAGAAGAACAAGTGCTCAAGGTTGCAAACCAGTTGAAAGATAGTGATGTTACTGTATTTAGAGCAGGAATTTGGAAACCAAGAACACGCCCTGGTATGTTTGAGGGTGTAGGAGCAATAGGATTGAATTGGCTAAAAAAAGTAAAACAACAAACAGGATTATTAACAGCTACAGAGGTTGCAAATAAAGATCATGTAAAATTAGCTATTGAAAATGGCATTGATATATTGTGGATTGGAGCTCGATCTACAGTTAGTCCTTTCATTATGCAAGAATTAGCAGATGCTTTAGAAGGAACTGAAAAAATTGTTTTGGTAAAAAATCCAGTAAATCCCGACTTAGCACTTTGGTTAGGAGGCGTTGAACGTCTGCATAGTGCAAAGATTAGAAAGTTAGGTCTAATTCATCGTGGATTTTCAACTTATGAGAAAACCAAATATCGAAATAACCCTGAGTGGCAAATAGCAATTGAGGTAAAAAATCGTTTTCCCGACCTTCCAATGATATGTGACCCTTCGCATATATCAGGACGTAGAGATTTGATTTTTGATATTTCACAAACAGCTTTAGATTTGAACTTTGATGGATTGATGATAGAATCTCATTGGGACCCAGATAATGCTTGGAGTGATGCTAAACAGCAGGTAACTCCTTCGCGTTTAATCGAGATTATGCGAGATTTAAAAGTAAGAAATAAAACAACTGATGAACAGGCATACAAACATAAGCTAGGTTCTCTAAGAGCTCAAATTGATGTAGCTGATCAAACACTTCTTGATGCCTTAGGGAAGCGTATGAAAATTGCAAAGGAAATAGGTTTATTGAAAAGAGACAATAATGTTGCAGTTCTACAAAATAAGAGATGGAACGAAATATTAGGTAAAATGATCTTAGAGGGACATGAGCGTGAATTGTCTGAAGAATTTATACTAAGAGTATTTAAAGCAATTCATCAAGAATCAATTAACAAACAGGACAAAATTTTAAATAAAAATTAAATATAATAATTAGTGAATTTGTCTGAATTAATCTACAATTCAAGGAATCAATTAAAGTCAAATTGGTTATTATCTTCAATTATTTGCATTTTTTATGCATTAATAATTTCAATTCCTTCTGAGTTTAATACCTATGGTGAATTACTATCAATTTTATTGGCAGGTCCCTTACAGCTGGGCTTATGTATTTATTTTTTAAAAATTTCTAAAGGATTAAATCCATCTTTTAATCACATATTTGAAGGTTTTAAACCATTATTAAATATTTTATTGGCTTTTTTATTAATTAACTTAGTTACGTTGTTTGGATTATTTTTTCTTATTCTCCCAGGAATAATATTGAGTTTAGGATTGTCTATGACATACTTCATAATCGCTGAAAACCCTGAAATTCCCTTTAATAAGGCCATTGAGAAAAGCTGGAAAATTATGGATGGACGTAAAATGCAGCTATTCAAATTGCACCTATATTTTATACCTTGGTATGTTCTTGGTATTCTATTTTTTATCGTAGGAGTTTTCGTAGTGATGCCTTGGCATAATCTCAGCCTAGCAAATTTTTACAAAGTAATTAGTGAAAATAAATTTGAGCTTACCAATTAGCTACAGCTCTTTTTAATCGATCATTAATTGTTTTCCCTAATCCTATTTCCGGTAAAAGTGTTGTTATAATAATATCCAAATTCTTGCTATCGAGTGAATGAAGGGCTGAATAAAAATTTTTAGCAGCCTCATTAATATTTCCACTTTTAGAAAGTATTTCGTGTTTGGTTGCTAATGAAAAACTTTCTTTATTCTCAAAGCTTAAAACACCTATTTTTTTATGTTTATTTTGATAAATATATTTAGAGAAGCTATTGACTAGAATTATAGGTGTCTCTGGGGAGTAGTGACGTGAAAGCATACCTGGTGAACTTGGATTAAGATCATTTTTAATTTTTCTATCTATTGTTCCAATACAATTTTCTATATCACTAATTGGAATTGCACCATGGCGATAAAGTGTTGGGTTTTGGTTTTCAAAACCAATGATTGTCGATTCTAAACCTTTACTACATGAACCACCGTTTAGAATTACATCAAGACCATCTTTGAAAAAATTTGAAACATGTGTTGCAGAAGTTGGACTAATAAACCCAGAGGGATTTGCACTAGGAGCTGCAAGTGGGAAGTCAATAGAATTTAATAATTTCAGTGTTAAAGTATGATTAGGTACTCTTACAGCAATAGTTGATTTTCCAGCCGAAACAGTTTTTGAGATTTTATTTTTCTTATCAAGTACTAAGGTTAGAGGGCCTGGCCAAAACTTTTTTGCTAGTTTTTTGGCCTTAAAAGGAATATTTTTTGTTATTTCTTGAAGCTTTTCATAGCTTGAGATATGCAAAATTAGTGGATTGTGTAGAGGTCTTTTTTTAAGAATAAATATTTGCTTTAGGGCCTTTTCATTTAATGCATTTCCAGCTAATCCATAAACAGTTTCAGTTGGTATTGCAACAAGTTTTCCAATTCTTAAAGAATCTATTGCAAGATTTATGTCAGTTGTTATTTTTTGCGTTTTCAATTTTAAAAAATTGTATAATTTAGAATGAAATTTTATTTCAATACTGATGAAATTCTTTCAATAGCTAAACGAATTTTCTCTTCAGATGCAGCATATGAGATTCTAATACAATTTCCATTTCCAAATGCTTCACCAGTGACTGTTGCAACATGTGCTTTTTCCAAAAGATATAGAGCAAAATCAGTCGCATTTTCAATTTTTTTACCTTTTAGAACCTTCCCAAAATAAGAAGAGATATCCGGGAATATATAAAAGGCTCCACTAGGTTTGTTTAATTTTATTCCAGGAATCTTGTTAAGTAATTCTATAATAATTTCTCTTCTTTTTGAAAATTCATCAATCATGTATTGGATTTTTGTTACGGGTTCGTTAAGGGCAGTTATGGTAGCTCTCTGTGCAATACAATTGGCTCCTGATGTAATTTGACCCTGTATTTTATTACATGCTTTGGCTATCCATTCGGGTGCCCCAATATATCCAATTCTCCAGCCAGTCATCGCAAAAGCTTTTGCAACTCCATTTACAGTAATTGTCCTATCGTAAAGTTCAGGTATTCTTGCAATGCTAAAATGGGGTGTTCCGTAATTGATATGTTCGTAAATTTCATCTGAAAGAATATACAGATTAGGATATTTTTTTAAAATTTCACCCATAGCCTCAAGCTCTTCTTTCGTGTAAATTGTTCCACTCGGATTATTTGGTGAGTTAAACATTACTAGCTTAGTATTAGAATTGATAGATCTTTCTAATTGTTCTGGTGATATTTTAAAATCATTTTCAATGGTTGAGGGAATTATTACAGATTTTGCTTCAGCAAGTGTTGCTATTGCTGAATAGCTAACCCAATATGGTGCTGGTAATATAACTTCGTCTCCGGGATTTAAAAGCACCATACAAACATTTGCAATTGATTGTTTGGCTCCAGTTGAAACAACTATTTGAGACGGTTTATATTGGATGTTATTATCTCTCTCAAATTTTTTACATATCGCTTTTTTTAAATCGGCATACCCATCAACTGGAGAATACGAATTCCAATTTTCATCAACAGCATTTATTGCAGCTTGTTTTATAAATTCGGGTGTATTAAAATCGGGTTCACCAAGACTAAGACCAATAATATCAATTCCCTTATTTTTCAGTTCCCTTGCTTTCGAAGCCATTGCAAGTGTCGCAGATACTGGCAAGCTATTAATTCTTTTAGATAGATTGTCCATATTTATAAATTTTTCGCCCCCATTTTTTTTAAAAATTTAAAGTGTGATAATACGGCACTTCTAGTTGTTTTATGTTCATTGTAAGGGAGGTTAAACTCCGCTGTAGTTTTTTTTACAATTGGGCTAATTTGAGAGTAATGAATGTGGCTTATGTGTGGAAAAAAATGGTGTTCAATTTGATGATTTAAGCCTCCAGTAAACCAGTTAATTAGTCTATTATTTGTCGAAAAATTCACAGTTGTTATAAGTTGGTGTATTGCCCAAGTATTTTTCATTGTGCCTGTCTTGTGTGCTTTAAACATTTTAGAATCCTCCATAACATGTGCCAGCTGAAATACTAAACTCAAAATAAGTCCTGCAGTGTAGTGCATTAAGGTGAAACCAAGTATTATACTCCACCATTTTATTTTCAAAAAAATAATAGGGAGTATTAACCAAAACGAAAAATAAGAGATTTTTGAGATTATTAAACCAATCCATTGCAAACTTGGAGATTTACTGTCTGTATATGTGATATTTCTTGATGTATAATTCTTTAATTGATTAAAATCATCATAAACTGCCCATTTAAGAGTTAAAAGCCCATATAAAAAGATGAAATAAAATTGTTGGAATCTATGATAAGGAAACCACTTTGAGAATTGTGAAAACCTTAAAATACCACCAGTATCAATATCTTCGTCATGGCCGTGAATGTTTGTGTATGTGTGGTGCAAAATATTATGTTGTACTTTCCAATTAAAGACATTTCCAGCTAAAACATAAATGCTGCCACCCATAATTTTATTGACCCACTTATGTCTTGAGTAAGAACCATGGTTTCCGTCATGCATTACATTCATACCAACACCTGCCATTCCAATACCCATCAAAACACACATAAAAAATTTGATCCACAAGCCAAAATCGAAAAAATAAAATAAAATATATGGTGTGAAAAGTATTAAAAACATAATTAATGTTTTTAAATATAGTTTCCAATTCCCTGTTTTTCTTATTTGCTTCTTTTTAAAATAATCATTAACTCTAAAATTTAAAGTCTTAAAAAATTTTTTAGGATCTTCGCGAGAAAAACGAAGGCTTTGTGTAGATTTCATATATTTTTTAGTTTCATACAAATTAAATTAAAATTTAATTTTTAACATGCATAAATAAAAAAAGTTGTGGAAAACATTATCAATTACTTTCCAAATTTATCTGAAAAACAGCTTTTTCAATTCCAAGCTCTCTTACCATTGTATACAAAATGGAATTCTAAAATAAATCTTATATCTAGAAAAGATATGGAAGATTTTTACATCCACCATGTACTTCACTCATTGGGGATTTCAAAGTTTATTTCATTTTTACCCCGAACTGAAATTTTGGACTTTGGAACCGGAGGTGGATTTCCAGGAATTCCTCTAGCAATAATGTTCCCTCACGTAAAATTTTATTTAGTTGATAGTATTGGAAAAAAAATTAAAGTAGTTAAAAATATCTCTCAAGAAATAGGATTGGAAAATGTTCAAGCTAAAAATATACGTGGTGAACAATTTTCAAAAAAAGTTGATTTTATTGTAAGTCGTGCAGTTTCGAGAATGGAAGTCTTTGTTCCGTGGGTAGAAAATAAAATAAAATCAAAAAGTAAAAACAAGATTAATAATGGAATCTTTTATTTAAAAGGGGGGGATTTAAAAGACGAACTAGCATCATTTCCAGAATCAAAAGTTTATAGTCTCAATACTCATTTTGAATATTCTTATTTCGAAACAAAAAAATTGGTATACTTATCAATTTGAAAAGTAAATTTTTATTCTTCGAGGAATGGATATCGATAATCAGATACTGGTAAAAACGTTTCTTTTATTAATCTTGGTGAGACCCATTTGATAAGGTTAAAAATTGAGCCAGCCTTGTCATTTGTTCCTGAACCTCGAGCACCGCCAAAGGGCTGCTGTCCCACTACTGCTCCAGTTGGCTTATCATTAATATAAATATTTCCAGCACTATTTTCTAGTAATGATAAAGCTTCTTCTAATGCGTATCTATCTTTTGAATATATAGCTCCCGTTAATGCATATTCTGAGGTTTGATCAATCAGCTCGAGAGTTTGTATCCAATTTTTATCGTTAAAACTGTAAATTGTGACAAGAGGTCCAAATAATTCTCGAGACATTGTTTCATATTTCGGGTCTTCAGTTACGACGACCGTAGGCTCAATAAAAAATCCTTTTTTATCATCATAATTGCCACCGAATACAACTTTAGCTTTTGGACTTTCTTTTATTCTATTAATTGTATCGACTATCCTGTCAAATGCTTCTTTATGTATTACTGCAGTAATAAAGTTTTTGAAATTTTCTGGTGAGCCTATTGATATTGTCCCTAGATCAGACTTAATATATCTGATGACTTCATCCGCGATAGATTTTGGAAGATAGATTCGTGACGCAGCAGAACATTTTTGACCTTGGAATTCGAATGCACCTCTGACCACCGCAGTAGCAACTTCTTTTGGATCAGCCGTACGATGAGCAACAATAAAATCTTTTCCACCAGTCTCGCCAACAATTCTTGGATATGAACGATATCTATTGATATTACTGCCAATTTTTCTCCATATATCTTTAAAGACATTTGTTGATCCTGTGAAGTGTAGGCCAGAAAAATCTTTACTTTCAAGTATAGTGTCAGTTATCATCTCAGGCTCTCCGAATACCATATTAATCACTCCATCTGGTAAACCTGACTCTCTAAATACATCCATTAGAATTTTTGCAGAATAAATTTGATAATCGCTAGGTTTCCATACAATTACATTACCCATTAATGCTGCACTTGCAGGCAAATTACCGGCAATAGCTGTAAAATTAAATGGACTTATCGCATATACAAACCCTTCTAAAGGGCGATATTCTAATCGATTCCATATTCCAGGTGTATTTTCAGGTTGTTTTTCATAGATATCGTGCATAAACTGAACATTAAATCGTAGAAAGTCAATAAATTCACAAGCAGCATCAATCTCAGCTTGATAAATAGTTTTTGACTGCGCAATCATAGTAGCTGCATTTATCTTAGAGCGATAAGGTCCTGCAACTAAATTTGCAGCTTTTAAAAAAATGGCAGCTCTAGATTCCCAGGGCATTTTACTCCACTTTTTCTTTGCTTCTAATGCGCAATCAATCGCAGTTTCAATGTTCTTTTTTTTTGCTTTATGATAAAAACCCAGTTTATGTTGATGATCGTGCGGTGGACTCATTGGCGAAGTATCTCCTGTTTTAACATCTTTATCTCCAATCCTCATTTTTATTTCTACAGGATTTTCGAAAAGAGTTTTATATTGCTCTAAAACTTCCTTTTTTTCTTTACTTCCAGAACTATAAGATAAAATAGGTTCGTTTTTAGCTATTGGCACTTTTGGAATAATATTAGCCATACAAATTTTAATTAAATTATTTATTTTAAATACAGTTTTGAAAAAACATTATCAGTTTAATATATGTGGTGCATTCAATTTAAAGCTAGGAACCAGAACATTAAATTTTTTTGCGTTACTAAAATTAACCATAATAAAATTACCAGACATACAAGCCATAGGCGATGTAATTAAACTTCCTGACTGGTACTTATGTGAATCTCCAGGTTTAAGTATTGGTTTTTTTCCAACTATACCTACTCCATTGACATAAGAGGTTCTAAAAATAGCTTCACTTATCTTCCAATGTCTTGTAAGTAGTTGAACAATATTTTTACTTTTATTCTCAATTGTTATGAAATACATGAATGCGTAGTGCAAAATATTTTCTTTTAGAAAACTACCCTCAAATTTTGTCTCAACAGAAACCTTAATACCACTTGTAATTTGTTGTATCACAATAATTTATTTAATCAATGATAAAATTAAAGGTAATAAAAACTCAATTAAGCTATATTAATTTTTAAGGTTAAAAGAGTTGCATTGACCTATACCAATTAATGAGTCATATTGTTTACCAATATCCCTAAAATAAACAAAAACTAAATAGTCATTTTCTGTTAATGCATGTGAACCACTAATAGCATTTTGATTAATTTCTTCTCCATTTTTTAATACATACTTATAATTGTAAAATCCTTGTTTTAGTAAAATCACTCCTTCATATATGCCAAGAGATGGATTAAAATACATCCGGTTTAAATCGCTTATTTGATAGTTATTAAAACCACCATAAACGTATATTTCACTATCACCTAGTTTATAGTCACTTGCTAAACTAAAATAAACATAACTATAGTCTGCCTCAATATCTGGATTGCCTGGCCTCATTATGTTTCTTATTTCAAAACTTCCATTTATATCCTGAATGAAAGTATAATCTTTATAGAATTGTGGTATATCAACATTGAGATATATTTCATAAAGCTCAGATCTATTAGTATAACTTATGTTTGGAGTAGTAACTCTTAAATCTTTTGAGTCAAAAAAATAAAATTCGTTTCCGCCTTCAAATTGAGATGGCTGTTCATAAAAATATTCAAGAGTTTTACCAGAAAAATATTGTGGTTTTAAATCTTTTATTTCATTATTCCATTGTCTGTTTTGAATTAAATGGACAAACAGATTTTTTTCTGGATTTCTAAAAATACCTTTTAGTGGAGTTATTGAAAAATGAATTGACTGATGTGAATTAAATCTATCCATGTTTTGTGGGCGATATACTGCTGAACTTACATCTACCAGTTCTTCGTAAATGCAAAACTTTCTTGAAAATATTAATTCATCATTGATGTTATAAATTTTAATGAGATAATTCCCAGAAATCAACAAATTAATGTTGTTATTTGGAATTTCTAAACGATAATGAGTATAGCTTTGTAATGTATTAAAGGAATTTAAATAGTTTTCTATTCTAATATTGTCATATCCATTTAAGTATTGGTTTTTTAAAATTTCTGATGGTGTCCAGTCATGATTGAAGTGATCTATTTTGTAATAATAGTCATTTTCATTACCATTAAGATCATCGAAAATTAGAGTAATCTTTTCTCCTAATTTTACTATAGGAAAGTTGTCTGTTGCTTTTGATCCAAAAAATTTTATTGTTTTTATATTTTCAGGTGGGAAAGTTTCATAAACAACTTGACCAAAGTTTATTTTATGAATAAGCAGTATAAGCAAAAAAATCAAGATTTTTTTCATTCTGAGTAAAAATATGTGTTCATTTTCTGACCTCCAAATTGCTTATTATTTAAAAAAAAATTCAACACTTATTTAGAATCAATATAAATAATGTATTTCCCTTGATATTTGTTTTTTGTAAAAGCCTTTAGTTAGTAAATTTGTTGTGATTTTATGAATTAGGATTTAATGGAAGTTATAAAGGATATTCGGTCACGTAAAGGTGCGAATCTCAATTTAAAAGGCGGTGCAGAGAAAATTTTAGACACGACTATTTTACCTTCAACCTTTTCTCTTCGTCCTGACGATTTTTTCGGAACCACCCCTAAACTCCTTCTGAAAGAGGGTGCTAGAGTAAAGATAGGTACTCCAATCTACTACAGTAAAAAAAACCCTATCATCAAAATAGTTTCACCAGTATCTGGTATTATTCACAATATCGAAAGAGGACCCAAAAGAAAAATTGAGAAAATTATCATAGAATCTTCTGACATTCAAGATTCCATTAAACACTCTGTCGCAGACTGGGGGAAAAAAAATCGAGAGGACTTAAAGTTTCTGCTCGCTGAAAGTGGAAATTGGCCATTTATTCATCAAAGACCTTATGGTACAATGGCTAATCCAACTGATACCCCAAAAGCTATTTTTGTTTCGACTGTGAAAACAGATCCTTTGCATGAAGATTTTCAATTTATTTTAAAAGATCGAAAAAATGATTTTCAGTTAGGTATAGACTTGTTAAATAAATTGGTAGACCAACCTGTTTTTTTGGGAGTAGAAAAAATATTTTCAGACTATTTTGGGTCAATAGAAGGGGTTCATCATTATACTGTACAAGGTCCACACCCTGCGGGAAATTTAAGTTTACACATCCAGAAATTATGTCCTTTAAATATGGGGGAACGTATTTGGACTGTAAATGCTGAAGACGTTGCTAATTTAGGAAGATTTATTAGTTCAGGAATTTTTTGTTCTAGGCGAACTATTGCCATATCTGGTAATGCAGTTGAAAACCCTAAATATTTTCAGACAAATATTGGCGCAGACTTACAACCATTTTTGAAAAAAGTTGGAACAATTAAGGAAAAAATAAGAGTGATTAATGGCGATGTTCTTACAGGGGAGACGTCATTTGCAAGACCATTTTTAGGATATTTCAATAACCTAGTAAGCATTATACCAGAGGGGGATAAATATAGAATGTTTGGGTGGCTACCTTTCATTGATAATAATATTTTGAGTTTGTCTAATACCTCGTTATCAAGGATTTTTAACCGTAAGGGTTTTGATGTCAATACAAATTTAAATGGAGAGGAACGGGCCCTTGTTGTTACAGGTGAGATGGAAAAAATATTTCCATTAGAGATTTACCCAATGCAACTCATAAAAGCTTGCATGGCAGGTGATATTGAAAAAATGGAAGCTCTTGGAATTTATGAAGTAGTTCCTGAGGACTTTGGGCTTGTAGATTATTCAAACACCTCAAAGATTGAGGCTCAAGAAATTATCCGACAGGGGATTGAATTAATGATTAGTGAAGTAGGTTAAAAAAAATATATGAATATTTTGAGAAAAACATTAGATAGAATTAAGCAACCATTTGGTAAAGGCCAAAAATTTGAAAAATTTGCCCCGGCAATAAACGCCTTTGATACATTTTTATTTGTACCAAATCACACAACAAAAAAAGGTGCACATATTCGTGACGCCATTGATCTTAAAAGAACGATGGTAACGGTTATAATAGCACTTTTACCTGCATTATTATATGGTATATACAATACAGGATACCAATATCTAATTCAAACCGGAAGTCCTTTTACATTTCTAGAAGCCTTTATCCATGGAAGTTGGAAAATTGTACCAATGATAATTGTTTCTTATGTTGTAGGGCTATCAATAGAGTTTGGCTTTGCAGTTTATAGGGGTCACGAAGTAAATGAAGGTTATTTAGTAACTGGTCTATTAATACCAATGATAATGCCTGTTGACATACCTCTTTGGATGGTAGGTTTATCAACTGCTTTTGCTGTTTTGGTCGCTAAGGAGGCTTTTGGAGGAACAGGTATGAATATACTTAACCCTGCTCTTACAGCTAGAGCATTTGCATTTTTTGCTTATCCAACATACATGTCAGGGAATAAAGTATGGGTTTCCGAGGCTTCAAATATAGATGCAATTTCAGGTGAAACCATACTGGGAACTCTAGCTGCTGGAGGAAAAGTAAAATATTCTCTTATGGAAATGTTTCAAGGCTCAATACCAGGTTCAATAGCTGAAACTTCGACTTTATGGGTAGCTGTTGGTGCATTAATTTTAGTTCTTACAGGTATAGGAAGTTGGCGGATTATCGTAGGGGGTATTTTAGGCGCATCATTCATGGGCTTTTTATTTAATCTTTGGGCAGCAAACGAATTAATGAGTTTTTCTTGGATAAATCATCTTATAGTCGGAGGTTTTGCTTTTGGTATTGTATTTATGGCCACAGATCCAGTGTCAGCTGCCCAAACAAATCAAGGAAAATGGATATATGGTATTTTGGTAGGAATTTTTTGTATAATGATCCGCGTTTTTAATCCTGCATACCCAGAGGGAGTAATGCTTGCAATTTTGTTAATGAATGTATTTGCACCGACTATTGATCATTACGTAATAAATGGGAATATCCAAAAGCGAAAAAAACGTTGGAAAAGTTCTGTAAATCAACTTAAAACAGTATAGATGAATAGAGACAGCAACGCTTATACTTTTTTATTTGCAACATTAATGGTTTTGGTAGTTGCCTCCTCATTAGCTTTTACCGCTAGTTCACTTAAAGAACTCCAAATATCAAATGTACGTAAAGAAAAAATGCAAAATATTTTAGCTACAATTGGAATTGAAACTGAAAGAGAGGCAGCCGAGGTATTATACAACAAGTATATAACGGAAGAACTTACCCTAAAAGAAGACGGGAGTTTAGATCCAGATATAAATGCTTTTGACATAAAATTAAATAACGAATTGAGAAAGAATTACTCAGATCAACGATTCCCTATTTATGTGGCTGTGGTTGAAGAAGAAAAATACTATGTCATCCCTTTACGTGGAAAAGGACTTTGGGATGCAATATGGGGATATATTGCTTTAGAAGAAGATAAAAATACAATTAAAGGAGCAGTGTTTGATCATAAAGGTGAAACAGCTGGCCTTGGAGCTGAAATTACTCAGCAATGGTTTCGAAACCGTTTTTTGGGTGAAAAGGTTTTTGACCTTCAAGGCAATTTGATTGGAATAAACGTATCTAAGACAAACAATGACCCTAAGAACTTGGACAAAGATGATCATGAAGTAGATGCAATATCTGGCGCAACAATTACAGGTGACGGTGTCACAGAGATGATTAAAGAAAGATTAACTCATTATTTACCCTATTTGAAACAGGGAAAAAGTATTGTCGCGTTATATAATTGAAGAAATGAAAAATAAAAAAAGATTAAAAACAGAAACGACAAGTATTTTTTTTGTTAGCAAAGATCAAGAGCCTCTTTTATCAAAAAAAAACCGAAAGCTGTTAACAGATCCCATGGATGACAATAATCCAATAACTGTTCAAGTACTAGGTATATGTTCTGCACTTGCTATAACAGTTCAGTTAAAGCCTGCATTAGTTATGAGTATATCAGTAATGGCTGTCATGGCTGCGAGCAATGTAATTATATCCTTGCTAAGGAATCTTATACCAAATAGGATTAGAATAATTGTTCAATTAGTTGTGGTTGCTTCTATGGTTATTTTAGTAGATCAAATTTTGAGAGCTTTTGCTTACGATGTAAGTAAAGAATTATCCATCTTCATAGGTTTAATAATAACCAATTGTATCGTGATGGGAAGACTTGAAGCATTTGCTTTAGGTAATGGTGTTTGGAAATCATTTCTTGATGGTGTTGGTAATGCAGCTGGATACGGTTTCATTTTAATACTTGTAGCCTTTTTCAGAGAGCTATTTGGTTCAGGAAAACTATTTGGTTATCAAGTAATTCCTGAATCAATTTATGAAATGGGCTATGTAAATAATGGTTTAATGTTGCTCTCTCCCATGGCACTAATAACTGTGGGTCTAATTATTTGGATTCAAAGATATCGTAACAGGATACTTATTGAAAAAAACTAGAGAAAAATGGAATCATATTTAAACCTATTTGTAAAAAGTATTTTTGTTGAAAATATGATCTTTGCCTATTTCTTGGGAATGTGTTCTTATTTAGCTGTTTCTAAAACTGTTAAGACAGCAGTTGGACTGGGTTTTGCAGTCATATTTGTTCTAGCTATTACAGTACCCATCAATTTTTTACTGGACACTTATCTTTTAAGGCCAGGCGCTCTTTCTTGGTTTGATAAGAGTTATGCTAATCTGGATCTAAGTTTTCTTAGCTTTATTATGTTTATAGCCGTTATTGCTTCCATGGTTCAGTTAGTTGAAATGGTTGTTGAAAAATTTGCTCCTGCTCTATATGGTGCTTTAGGTATTTTTTTACCACTAATTGCAGTTAACTGTGCCATACTTGGTGGATCACTATTTATGCAACAAAAAGATTTTTCAGGAATAGCAGAATCGGCAATCTATGGATTAGGTTCTGGTGTAGGATGGTTGCTTGCAATTTTAGCTATAGCTGCTATTCGAGAAAAAATTACTTATTCAAATGTACCTGCTCCCTTAAGAGGCTTAGGTATTACCTTTATTATTACAGGACTTATGGCTCTTGGATTTATGAGTTTTATGGGAATTAAAATATAATTTAAAAATGGAATTTACAGTTGTTTTTGCGAGTATTATAGTTTTTTTAGTAGTTACTTTTATTCTGGTTGGTATGCTTTTAGGTGTTAAGGCAAAATTGCTGCCATCTGGTCCTGTATCACTTTTGATTAATGGAGAAAATAAAGTAGAGGTTTCATCAGGTAGTACACTGCTAAGTACTCTAGGAAACAACAAAATATTTTTACCCTCAGCTTGCGGAGGTGGGGGGACATGTATTCAATGCAAATGTCAAGTTTTAGAGGGAGGTGGAGAAATCCTTCCTACTGAATCACCGCATTTTTCTAGAAAAGAGGTTGCGGATGGCTGGCGTTTGGGCTGTCAAGTCAAAGTCAAACAAGACATGGTAATCAAAGTGCCAGAAGAAGTTTTTGGAATTAAAAAGTATGAAGCAACCGTTGTGAGAAATTGGAATGTAGCCTCATTTATAAAGGAGTTTGTCGTTGAGATACCTGAGGAGATGGACTATAAGGCTGGAGGCTATATCCAAATTGAAATTCCACAGTGTGAAGTTAAATATCAGGACATAGATATTTCTGCTCATCCTGATGAGCACCCTGGAGACCCAGACAAATTCAAGTTAGAATGGGATAAATTTGGGCTATGGCCATTAGTGATGAAAAATCCAGATATAGTAGAGCGTGCTTATTCAATGGCTTCGTACCCAGCTGAAGGTAAAGAGATAATGTTAAATGTACGTATTGCAACACCACCATTTGACAGAGCTAAAAATACCTGGAGTGACCTTAATCCCGGAGTAGCTTCATCATACATATTTTCAAAAAAACCTGGGGACAAAGTTACAATATCAGGTCCTTATGGTGAATTCTTTATAAATGAATCAGATTCAGAAATGCTTTACGTTGGAGGAGGAGCTGGGATGGCACCGATGCGGTCACACCTTTATGAACTTTTTAGGACATTAAAAACTGGAAGAAAAGTTACCTTTTGGTATGGAGGGCGATCTAAAAGAGAGTTATTTTATATAGATCACTTTAAAGCTTTGGAGAAAGACTTCTCGAATTTTAAGTTCTACATAGCCCTTTCTGAACCCTTAGAGGAAGACAATTGGACAGAAAAAACTTCTTTAGATTCTAAAGGTGATGGTTTTACTGGCTTTGTCCATCAAGTAGTAATTGATCAATATCTTTCTAATCATGATTCGCCTGAGGATATTGAAGTTTACTTTTGTGGACCACCATTGATGAATCAAGCCGTAGAAAAAATGGCTGAGGATTTTGGTGTTCCACCCGAAAATGTAAGATTCGACGACTTTGGTGGTTAATTATAATCTCGTTGTTTTACTTTAATCAAAATCCAAAGAGTGTTTCAAGAGAAACCTCCCTTATTGTACCATATTTTTTCAAATTTTTAAAATTTATATTATCACGGTTTCCTATCAACAATATATTGTGAGGCCTTCCTTTGATATATTTTTCATGAAATCTGTTTAATTTTTCAAGTGTCATGGTTTTGACCTCGTCATAAATTTTTTCTCTGATATCATAATCAAGACCTTTTTTTTCTGCACTTAAATAGTATGACAGGATCGATGATTTTGTTACACGCTCACTTTCTATTTTATTTAAAATAGCTTTTTTAGCTATTTCAAATGCTCGCTCTGATTCAGGTAGTTCATTAATCAATTCAAACATGGAGGATAAGGCTTCACTTTGTTTATCACTTTGAACCCCCACGTATGATAATAGATAATCCGATCGGTCAGATTCACTCGCTTGACTATAATTAGAAAAAACAGCATATGCCAATCCTCGAGCTTCTCTAATTTCTTGAAAAACTATTGAATTCATGCCACCACCAAAGTATTGATTAAATAAATTAATTGCCGCTGTTTTTTCATTATCTAGGGGTTCAAGCCTAGAGAGAAGTATAATTTCAGTTTGTACCATGTCAAAATGTGTCCAAAAAACATAATTATTTTTGTAATCTTTTTCTTGGTATTTTTTGATTTTATTCTTTACCTCTGAAAATTTCGCAGGTACTTTATGATACTTTTTGAGAAGGGAGGTTAGTGACTTTCTATCCTTATTACCATAATATAAAATACGATGAGAATAATTTGATAATGATTTGATTAATTCGATTAATTCTTCTTTTTTGATTTTTTTTAATTCAATAGGTGTTAAAATATCTGAGGCTGGATTTTTTTCACCATAAATACCATAAGACAACAATTGTCTCCTATGAATAAAATTTTTATCCTTTTTTGAATCTAATCGAGATTTAATTAAGCGTTCCACGAGTTTATCTAAAACCTCTTGAGTTGTAACAGGATTAATTAATAAATTTTCAAAAAGCCGGACGGAAGCTTCCATATTTTCACTCAATCCACTAAGAGTAACTGAGGTCTCTTCACCATTGGAGGATGTTTGAAAACTATATTCAGCACCGAGGTTATAAAATGCTTTTTTTAAATTTTCAGGACTTAAGCTATCAACTCCAACGTAATTCATTAATCCCACTGCCAACCCAATTTTAGGATTTAAATTTTTACCAAAATCAAATTGATAAGTCAATTTAAATAAATCATTTTCTTTATTTTCTTTCACAATAATTTTCATGGGCCCAATATTATAAAAATCTAAATCAGTTTTAAAGTCTAGAAATATTGGATTTAATTTTTTAACATTTACATTAGCAAGAGTCTCATGGGTATTTGATCGAATCTCTCTATTTAAAGGGACTTTAGTAATTGATGGTTTTTCAATTTTTTTAACAGAATTATCTTTCCCAGTATTTTTATAAACTACAGCATAATTATTTTTGTAGTATTTGTTTGTAAATTCTACAATATCTTTCTTTTTTATTTTAGTGAGTCTTTTAAAGTATGAAACTTTCTCATTCCAGTTCTCATCTCTTGTAAAGGCCTGAACCATTGCATCAGCTCTATAATAATTAGCAGCATCTGAATCATCTTTTTGCATGACTGTTTTTTTCAAGTCATTTACTACAGCTATTAAAAGTTCATCATCAAATAACCCTTTTTTAATATTATCTATTTCTGCTAGAAGTAAATTTTCAACTTCTTTTAGACTTTGTCCTTTCTTTGGTGTTCCACTTAAAATATGAATTGAATAATCATTCATCTCTTCAATAGTGGCAAATGCTTCTAAAACTTTTTGTTTCTGAACTAAATTCAAATCAATAAGTCCTGCAGTACTATTTGAGAGTAACATGTCAATTAATTCAACATGCATCAATCCCTCTTTATTTTTCCCATTAAATCTAAAACCTAAAAGAACAGATTCTTTTTCTGGACCTATAACTTCTCTTCTAATTGGACTTTCAATTTCTTTTAAGGGATCATATTTTATTTTATTAAGTTCTAAGTTTGGTTTCCAATCCCCAAAATGCTTATCGATCAATGCTATAGTTTTGTCAAAATCTAATTCTCCACTCATACAAATTGCTGCATTATTGGGTCTATAGTACTTATTAAAATATTTACGTATTTCAGTTATGGAAGGATTTTTTAAATGGTCAACGGTACCAATAACTGATTGTTTGCCGTAGGGGTGAGAGGGGAAAAGGCTTTCAAATAGAGCCCTATATTGTTTTCTTAAGTCATTATCTAAAGCCCGATTTTTTTCCTCATAAACCGCTTCAAGCTCGGTATGAAAAAGACGATTAACAATTTGCTTAAATCTCAAACCCTCTATTGTTAAAAAGCGTTCTAATTCATTTGAGGGTATATCAACGGTATAAACAGTTCTGTCCTCAGTTGTATAGGCATTCAATGACTTACCACCAATTAATGAAATCATTTTGTCATATTCATTTGGGATAGCATATAAAGCAGCTTTATTTGATATGGCATCAATTTTTTTATAAAATCTTTTACGCTCCTCTTTATTTGAAATTTCGGCATATCTGCTAAATAAATTTTCTATAGAATCTAGAAGAGGCTTTTCTTTTTCATAGTCCTTTGTGCCGAAAAACTTGTTGCCTTTAAACATCATATGTTCAAGATAATGAGCTAAACCTGTATTATTTTCTGGATCGTTTTTGCCACCAGCTTTTACCGCGGTAAAAACATGAATTCTTGGTGCATTTTCAAATTTGCTTAAATAAACCTTCAATCCATTATCTAATGTGTAAATTCTTGTTTTTGTAGGGTCAGCAGTAACATATTCATAGCTATATTTTCCTGAGGAATCAGTTAGAGTTTGAAATGGTTTTGTTGAGCAACTTATGGACAACAATATAAAAGTAACAACAAAGAAAAATTTTCTATAATGCATAAGTTT
>CETK01386717.1_pt1 | contig 26736 bp, 23 predicted proteins | sample 361431 | NCBI WGS metagenome assembly CETK01 (sample SAMEA2622452, study PRJEB7988) | marine metagenome | biome: marine biome (ENVO:00000447); feature: surface water layer (ENVO:00002042); material: "saline water (ENVO:00002010), including plankton (ENVO:xxxxxxxx)" | depth 5 m | reverse complement strand
CGTCCATTTCTAATTGTAGCCCCTTCATCCCCACTCATACCCTCTTTCTGTGCCCTTTTGAGTGTTTTCTGAATGGCATTTCTAAGCTGATTACGCTTATTACGCAAGCTCTTTCTCACTTGTTGCAGTTCCGGACTAGCATCATTTTTTAGGTCACCTCGATCCGAAATTTTAGACTGAATGTGATCCTCTAAATCCTTCATTGGTATCAGCATTTGGGCAATATCATTCAATTCTGGAAAGTTTTCCTCACATTGCTTAAAAAATTTTTTCATTCGCCTACTCAGCGTAGCAATGATCAATAAGTCTTGAAAACTAGCTAAATTCAACACAGTACCCTCAATCCGAACCTGCTTCAAATAACTGCGGATTTCGGGTTGATGTTCACTTGGGTAGGCCTCACCGCTTTGTAGTAGTAACATCATTTCGTGGGTGCATGACATATCTTTTTGTATGCGAAGCTCGGTGGTACTGGGCAAAAGATCAGATATAGCTTCCTTACCCAATTCACTACGACAATAGCGTAATGTTTGATTTTTTATAGTTTGTAGGCCAAGTTTATTGAGGGTTTGGGATAAGGTTATCATTGCTAAATACGGTATTTACCACATTATATTGCTCTCTAAAATATAGCAACCAAAAATATACTGTTTTCATTTGCTAAGCGGTTATCTTAGCTCTAATTTCTTTATCTAAAAAAAAACACCCTATGATTCTCTCATTCTTTCAAGTAGATGCATTTAGTTCGGTACCGTTTTCCGGAAATCCTGCTGCGGTTTACCCGTTACAATATTGGTTGCCGGATTCTAAGCTACAGGCCATAGCCATGGAACATCAACTAGCTGAAACCGCCTTTTTTGTTCAATCAGACTCTAATTACGAGCTGCGTTGGTTTAGTCCAGAAACAGAAGTTGATTTATGTGGCCATGCAACCTTAGCCACTGCTCACGTTCTATATAACGAATTAGGTGTGAAACGGAAGCGGCTAAAATTTCTTACCCGATCCGGAACTCTTACAGTACAACAAACTGCCGACGGATTTATAATGGATTTCCCACTAATACCACTCGAAAAATTTACGGGAGATCAACAAGCTCTAACTGAGGCATTGGTTTTGGAGCAAACACCCGTTTCTATCTGGCAGGCTGATGATATTTTAGTTGAACTCTCAAGCCAGACTCAAGTTGCTAAACTCGAACCCAATATGCAGGCCTTAGCACAAATACCAACGCGAGGGGTTATTGTCACGGCTTTGTCAAAATCAAGTAATATTGATTTCATTTCACGCTTTTTTGGTCCTAGGGTGGGAGTGAATGAGGATGCGGTGACAGGTTCTGCTCATACAAAATTAGCTCCCTTTTGGGCTGAAAAACTCGGTAAAAATACCCTTAAAGCCAAGCAAATATCCAAACGTGGTGGGGAACTATCTCTAGAAGTAAAAGGAGAACGAGTATTCATTACCGGACAAGCAGTACGATTTTCCAGAGGGGAAAGCACAGTGCCTAATGTCTAAGTCTTTAACCATTAGAATAGAGAATTTGTGACCATAATCCTTCTCATACTAGGGCTGATAGCAGGACTGATAGCAGGTTTATTTGGAGTGGGAGGAGGGATTATATTTACACCGGTGCTGTTTTTTTTGTTTGAGCAAGCTGGTATATCTAATTCAGTACCATGGGCGGTAGCATCTGGGCTTATGTGCACATGGATTACCGCGCTAGCTAGCGTAGTGAGGCAGTATAACCAACAACATTTATTTGTAAAAGAGGGTCTTTTGTTGGGTTTCTTTGGAGCTTTAGGTATTAGCATAGGGAAATGGGTACTTCTTTCTCCATACTACAGCCGGACTGAATTTATAATTGTATTTAGCAGTCTATTATTCTACAGCGCTGTACTTATGTTTATGCGAGGACGAAAAGCCGAAATCTATAATGAAGTGGACAAAGATGTAAGTTTCCCATCCTTTAGCCCGAAACAAGCCTCCATTACAGGTCTAATCGGGGGAGGAATAGCCTCGCTTGCGGGTGTAGGAGGTGGAGGCACTATGGTACCAATAATGAATCTATTCTTTAAACAGTATTTTCGTAAAGCTGTGAGTATTTCTCATTTAGGTATGTTAACAATGATCACTGTAGGTGTTCTTCAGTTGATGGCAGAACAACCAGAATTAAACGGGGCAGGACAAAGTTTAACAAAGTGGACTCTCGGATATGTCGATTTAGGAGCAGTTAATTCAATGGGGTGGACGGCACTATTGGGCGCTTATTGTGGGGCATGGCTAAATCATAAAATACCACGACATTATTTACAACTAGGTTTTGCATTATTGGCCTTAGTCATGGGTACCCGACTTTTATTAACTTTATAAAATCTGTTAACCTCATAAAAAAAGAAGCCCCTGTTCAAGTGGCTTCTTTTATTGTTAGCAATCTATAGCTAGCCGTCTGTTGGCATATACGTCCTTGCAACGTATATAGCTATAATCCAGTAAACACTGCCGGATTTAGACACCTCTTCTAAGGATGCTGTGGGGATGCCGGCAAATAAATAGACTTTCTAGTCCATAATCCTCCTTAAGAAGGCGGGTTGTTCAGATTCGTTTCTTCGAGTATTTTCTGTTCTTTGCTGAAAGTTTGCCACTCTTGCTGCCTGATTTGGAGTCGTTGGATCAGCGGCAGAACTTTGAGCATCTTCTTTACGAGCATTAATATCTCTACGCAGATAAGAAGGCGTATCTAATCGTTTAAGGTTTCCTTCCCCTTTGTAGTAGTCCTTGTTTGGCCGTGAAAATTTAGATGCTTCCTCTGCATCGACTCCCTTTTTTACCGCGATCGTTTGCTCAGGCATAGGTGCAGCTTGTTCACTACCAGCTTGATTAGCCTGTTGAAAAGCTTGTGCTACTCGGTTAGGAGCAACACGAACACTATTTCGATCTTCAGCCAATTCAAAACCAGTCGCAATTACTGTAACGCGCATTTGATCTCCAAAAGATTCATCCAGTACAGTACCCAGAATAATTTCTGCATCATCGCCTGCTTCCTGCTGAATAATACTTGTGGCAGTAGTAGTCTCACGCATACCTAATTTAGATCCAGCGGAGATGTTAACGAGTACATTGCGTGCTCCTCGTATGCTAACTCCATCTAAAAGAGGAGAATTAATGGCATCTCTGGCTGCGATTTCAGCTCGATCAGAACCTTCAGCAGTAGCAGAGCCCATAATGGCTGCTCCTCCATCGGTCATAGTGGTACGAACATCTGCGAAATCTAGGTTTATAAGGCCAGGCATCAAAATTAAGTCACTTATACCTCGAGTAGCGTTATACAAGACCTCATTGGCCATAGCAAATGCTTCTATTAATGAGGTTGATTCATCACCTATATCTAATAGACGTTCATTTGGAATGACAATGACAGTATCGCATTGCTTTTTTAATTCGGATATGCCTTCCAAGGCATATTTCTTTCTTATACGTCCTTCGCATTCAAACGGAGTAGTAACGATGCCAACGGTTAAAATCCCTTTACGCCTCGCCATTCCAGCGACTACTGGAGCGCCACCAGTTCCGGTTCCTCCACCCATACCGGCAGTCACGAATACCATGTCAGCACTTTCAATGGTTTCTTCAATATCGTGTCGGTTTTCTTCCACTGCTTCTCGACCAACTTCTGGGCGCGCGCCGGCTCCCAAACCGCTTGTTAGGGCAGTACCAACCTGTACTTTTATATTAGCTAAGCTGTTTTTAAGCGCTTGTGCATCGGTATTTAGAGCAATGTACTCAACACTGTCTAAACCCATATTTATCATATTATTGATAGCATTTCCGCCACCACCGCCAACACCAATTACCTTGATTTTGGCATTTTCCTGACTTTTTTCGTCAAAGTAGAATCTTGAATTTGACATGTCTACTCCTTTTTGTTGTTTTGTTTACTGAATATTCTGTAGATGAATGCATCCTGTTCATGCGATTAAAGTTCTTTGAACCAGCCTCTCATTCGATCGGCTATTTTGTTCATTACCTGCTCTACACTAGTTGCTTTGGAGGAAGCAGGTATCATAGTTTTTTGATTATGCATACCTGTTTTTAGGGCATGAATCACTAATCCAACGGCGGTGGCATAAATAGGTGAGTTTACCTCCTCGACTAAACCGCCTGTAATTCCTAAAGGCAGGCCAATTTTAGCATCCATTCCCAAGCTTTCATTTGCTAGTGGACAGATATTTTTGACTAGAGATCCACCACCTGTTAGAACTACTCCAGCACTAAGTGCATCGGAGTATCCACTTCGTTTGATTTCAATACCAACGATCTCAAGAATTTCTTCCATTCGTGCTTGAATGATTTTACCAAGTATACTTTTAGTTATTTCTTTGGGAGGTCGGCCTGCAATACCAGGTACTGTGATTACTTCATCTTCTTGAATGAGGTCGGCGTAACTCTCGCCATGTTTACGCTTTAAATTCTCTGCTTGGTCGTCTAACACGCTGAGACCAATTCGAATATCATCGGTGACCTTCTGCCCCGCAACGGCAATGACGGCCGTATGTCGTATAGTGCTTTCTTGGAAGATGGCTACATCAGTGGTACCCCCGCCAATATCAACCAATACCACTCCAGCTTCTTTTTCTTCTGCGTCTAAGGCTGAATAGGATGAGGCTAAAGGTTCAAGGATTATATCCGCAACTTGATAGCCTGCCCGTTCTACACAGCGGTAAATATTTTTGGCTGCAGACACCAAGCCAGTTATGATATGCACTTCGGCTTCCATACGCATACCACTCATGCCCACAGGGTCACTGATACCATCTTGACCGTCCACAACAAACTCCTGAGGGATAACATGCAGAATCTGTTGGTCAGTTGGAAGCATAATGCGTTGACAATCTTCTAGGAGTCGTTCAACATCACGGGCAGTGATTTCATTATCTCGATTGTTAATAGTAATAACTCCTTTGCTTCGCATGCTTCTAATATGATCACCAGCAATGCCAACATTTACCGAATTTACCTCTATCCCAGAAGCTAACTCGGCCTGGGCTATAGCCTCTTTTATCGCATTGACCGTCTTATCAATATTCACAACAACCCCACGATTGAGTCCGTCGCTAGGAGCTTTTCCGACCCCCAATATATTGATTCGTTCCTGCTCGTCGATAGAAGCTACAATGGCACAAATTTTTGTTGTACCGATGTCGAGCCCTACCATAATACGTTCTGTTTCTGTCATGATTCCCTCATTATGATTTGATCGTTATAGCGTAGGTCAATTTGCGCGATATGGGTAATACCCTTTTTTCGGATCACCTGAGTATAAAACAGTTCCCAATTCGCGAGTTTATTTGTAAATGATTCGACACCAAAGAGAAGCTTAACGCTATTTTCATGACTCAATGCCACAACTCCTTCCACAGGATCAAAGGCAACTTCACTTATGGTAGTCCAAGAAAATTCATGTTCCTTTGCTTCCTGCAAAAAATGCGCTATCTGCTCAAAGGCAATTGTATTTAGTGTGTCATCTTGTTCAGCAAAAGCAAAACCATAAACTAGAGGAACATTTACCAACTTACCTTCTAAGATTGGCAGTTGCACCCCTTCAATATCTGCATATCGCTCCACAGCTCCACCAACTAATAACGCTATTGGCATCCGTTCCTCAATAGAAAGATGGAGGGTTCCACCTGGTTCTACATAAGGGTGTACAGACTTTACATAAGCCAAGTTTAGAACTCTATTTTTGAGTTCTTTTAAATTCAAGCTATCGGGAGATGTTCCTATTGGTACTTGAGCTGCTTCTATTATATCCTCTTGCTCATGAAACCAAATTCCCGATATGCGCAGTGAATCAACCCTGAGAGATTGTTGCCAATAAAAGCCGCCAATTATCCCCAGCCCAACAAGCAAAAACACAGTAGTGAGTAATGCAGGTCTAGAGGTGATCGATATGCTTTGGGGTAATTTAGAACTCATCATTCAAATGGTTTAGATAATTCCAACCACTCCGTAAACTCTTCACCCATAAGGTATATATCGCCTGCTCCCATCGTTATTATGATATCATCAGCTTTTACAATATTTTTGAGTTCATCGGCTACGGCTTTTTTATCCCATACATAATGCACGTTTTTATGCCCGTATTGCTCTGCTGTATTCGCAATCAATGCTCCAGAGATTCCTGTAATGGGCTTTTCTCGTGAGGGATATACGTCGGTTACTACCAATACTTCGGCATCGAAAAAGGAGAGCCCAAATTCTTTATATAAATCCCGAGTTCTAGAATATAAATGTGGTTGAAATACCGCTATGACGCGTCGATCTGGCCAACCACGATGAGCTGCTTGTAAGGTGGCTTGAACTTCTGTGGGATGATGCGCATAGTCATCGATAAGCATAACACCATTAGAGTATTTCTTTTGAAAACGGCGATATACTCCTTCGAACCGTTCTAAGCCGCGCTTAATTATTTTAAACTCCATTCCCATTTCCAAACCACAGGCAATAGATGCTAAGGCATTCTTGACATTATGTTCACCAGGGGCTTGAAGGCTCACCGTTCCTAAATTTTCTCCTTGATATAATACAGTAAAATTGGTGGTAAATTGAGAAGCCTGAATTTCAGTGGCACGTAATTGTGCCTGAGGTGTGAGTCCATAGCTGATAACTCTACGTTCAAGATCAGGTAGAATACTTCTCACATTTTCATCATCCAGACACACAATAACCGAGCCATAAAAAGGAACCTTATTGGCATAGTCGATGAATGCTTGTTTCACATCCGCTAAATCATCATAGATATCTAGGTGCTCAGCTTCAATATTTGTTATCACTGCTACCGAAGGCGTAAGTCTTAAAAAAGTGCGATCAAATTCATCCGCTTCGACAATAATTATATCCCCCTTACCAACCACAGCATTGGTTTTGTCAAAACTATGAACTTTACCTCCTACTATTATCGTTGGGTCATAATTACCTTCTTGAATGACTAAACCGGTCATTGTAGTAGTTGTTGTTTTGCCGTGCGTACCAGCAATGCCTATTCCATACTTCATTCGCATGAGTTCAGCCAGCATTTCAGAACGTTTAATAGTGGGAATTCGTTGTTCAATAGCAGCTTTTGTTTCTTCATTTTTATGAGCCTGAACCGCTGATGTGTAGACTACTACATCTGCACCGAGTATATGATCGGCATGGTGTCCTTCAAAAATAGATGCTCCTAATTCAGCCAAGCGCTGGGTTGTTTCTCCTAATTGTCCATCGGAACCTGAAACCTTATAGCCACGATGAAGTAGGATTTCAGCCATTCCACTCATTCCTATCCCACCAATACCTACCATATGTATATGACGAGTTCGTCCAAAGCTAGGTTGTTTTTCTAGCCGAAGTGATCCAGAATAGCTATGTTTAGTAGATTTACTCATAGCTTTGTTCTATTTCATGTAAGATTTCTTCAGCGATATGCTCGGCAGCAAAAGGTTTAGCTATCGCTAAAGCAGCTTCGTTCATCCTTCGCAATTGTTCCTGATCGGCTAGCAGTCGTGTGACTAATTCTATGAGAGTATCTCCCACCTCCTCATCGGATAGCATCTGAGCGGCTCCTTGTTTCTGCATCGAGCGCGCATTCATGGTTTGATGGTTTCCAGCGACAAAAGGAGAGGGAATAAGTATACTCGGTTTACCTGTAACCATTAGCTCAGAGCAGGAACTCGCTCCTGCGCGGCTCACCACTAAATCAGCTACAGCATAGGCAGCGGGCATATCTTCCAGATAGGCATGAAGCCTTAGTCTGGGATAGTCCTCTAACTCAATTTTCTTAATTAGAGTATCGAGATAACGCTTACCGCATTGCCAAATTATATACATTCCAGCATGATCGTGCAGAGTCTCTAAACTATGTAGTAATGCTTCGTTAATACTTTTTGCTCCCAAACTTCCTCCCAGTACTAATAAAACCGATCGATCTTCAGTAATATCAAAGAATGCTCGCGCTTTTAAGGGGTTTCTGTGAACCAGATTTTTCCTAGTTGGGTTGCCCACCATTCGAACTTTGTGCGTAGGAAAATAGTGTTCTGCATCTGGGAAGGCAGTGAATATATGTTTCGCAGAGGAGCCAAGCATACGATTGGTTAGCCCTGGGTACGAATTTTGCTCTTGAATTATCACTGGAATTCCAAAACGATTGGCCATCCATCCCACAGGCCCTGCTACATATCCACCGCATGAGACCATAACAGCAGGTTTAAAACGTTTTAATAACCAAAAAGATTGAATAAGTGACACCATTAACTTAATGGGGAATAGAGCATTAGAAAAGGTAAATCGTCGTTGCAATCCACTTACCCAAATCGGATAGATCTGGTACCCCGCTTTAGGGACCGCTAACCATTCCATATGATTCTTAGTACCTACAAAAGCAATATCAACTTGCTCCATTTTTACGCCCAAGGCGTCTGCTATGGAAATGGCCGGGTATACATGACCACCTGTTCCACCGGCTGCAATCATCACGCGATATTTAGAATTCTTGCTAGGCATAAAATAAAGGTCTCCTATCTTTTCTATGCTTGGAAATATTGAGCAGTAAACCTACTATTGCTCCTGCAAATAATAAATTAGTACCACCATAACTAACAAATGGCATAGGTAGCCCAGTAACCGGAAATAAACCACTGGCCACCGCTGCATTGACAAAACCGTAAAGGCACAGGTATAGTGTGCAACCTAAAGCCAACAGAGTACCCAAATGATCTTCGGCATTCCTCGCTACAAAAGCTACCCCTCGTATCATTAGAAAAACAAATATTGCAATGAGAGTAGTGGCGCCCAAAAGACCATATTCTTCTGCAATGATGGCAAAAATAAAATCATTATACGGAGTAGGTAAGAAATCACGTTGGGTACTTTTACCTATACCAACTCCAGTAATCTCACCCTGGGCAATAGCAATGTGAGACTGCTGCGCTTGTCGTCCGGTTCCATCAAGTAAACGCTCGGTTTCGATCTGTTTAATTTGTCTTAAATACTGCTCAATTCTGTCCTGACGAGTATTCGATTGGTTAATTAGTAAAAAGCCGCCAAACACAGCTAACAAGACCATTGTACTTAATTGTATGATACTAATCCGTCCGACAAACATAAGAATGATGCAAATTCCCATAAGTAAACCAGCCGTAGAAAAATCTTCGACTCCGATAAGGGCACATGTGATAAATACCCAAATTATGATGGGAATGAACGCCCGTTGAAAGTCTTTTATGTAATCCTGTTTTTCGTTTAAAAGTACACTTACATGAATGATCAACGAAACGGCGGCCACCGTGGAAGGCTGGAAACCAATCCCTCCAATCGAAAGCCAACGTTTGGCTCCAAATTGTTCTTCACCAAATATCAACACCATAACCAATAACAGTAAACTAACCACAATGAACGGCCTAGAAAGCTTGGCAATGGTATGATAATTTACCTTGGATCCCAGTAAAATGACTACCACCGCAATACCAATTTTAACTAAATGGCGAGTAATCATCTCGAAGGCGGAAGTGTCATTATTTTGGGCAAAAAATGCGATTGAAGAATACACAGCTAACAAACCAAAACTAAGTAGTATAATAACCGCCATTAGAATATAACGGTCGCTTCCTTGTGCACGCGTATCTATTTCCTCTAGGTTAGTACCAAGGACTAGATGAATGTTTCTATTATGATTGGTGTGAATCAATAGATTTTACTTGAATTGGGTTGGTGTAAATTGTTCATTATGCATAATCAATTAGCTTAGGTGCTGAACACATTCTTTAAATTCCCGTCCTCGATGCTCATAGTTATCAAACATGTCAAATGAAGAGCAGGCAGGGCTTAGCAATACTACCTCTCCTTTTTTTGCCTGTTTTTGAGCATATCGGACCGCTACACGCATATCATCTGCCATGATAAAGTGAGGAATTATATCCCCAATTTGTTCTTGAATCCGTTCCCGAGATTCACCGATAGCAATCACGGTATGCACCTTGTCTATGAGTTGATCACGCAGCTCAGTGTAATCATTGCCTTTGTCGCGGCCACCTATGATGAGTATCAATGGGGTTTTGATACTGTCCAAAGCAAACCACACTGCATTCACATTCGTGGCTTTACTATCATTTATATATTTTACTCCGTCCAATTTTCGCACTACTTCTAGGCGGTGCTCCACGCCAGTAAAGCGAGAAAGACTTTCGCGTATAACCTCATTTTTAATTTCACAGGCTCTGACAGCCAGTGCGGTTGCAAGTCCATTTTGCAGATTATGTTGTCCTTGTAATACTAATTCAAAGGGTGACATGAGTATTTCCTCGTGGTTATTAAATCGGAAGATGATATTGTTATTGTCCAAAAATGCCCCCCTTTCAACTGGCTCTTGGGTAGAAAAGGCCCAAATTCGCGGGGCATCGGACTGACTTTGTAGATACTGGGCATATGAACGCACTCGCAGATCGTCATAATTATAAATAAAGGTCTGGCCTGTTAATTGCTGTTCGGTAATCCTAAACTTTGAGGCGGCATATTCGTCCATTGAATGATTATAACGGTCCAGATGATCTGGTGTAATATTTAGCAGCACACTCACGTTGGGGCAAAAAGTGTGAATGTGATCCAATTGGAAACTACTTACTTCTAAAATCCAGTAAAATTCTCCTTGGCTAGATGGATGCCTGGCTGTATTAAATATGTAATTTTGTTCAGAGGTTATGGCCGCTGAAATTTCAACATCCGAACTTATTGAGTGCACTAGGCCATGCCGAATACATTGCTCACTAAAAACCCTACCAATATTACCTGCTAATTCATTTGGACGCCCGGCCCGCACAAAACAATCACGTACCCATGAGCTTACAGTAGTCTTGCCATTACTTCCGGTTATCGCAATCATAGGAGAAGTACAGTACCAGCTTGCTAGTTCAATTTCAGATACCACTGCTTTATTCTGAAGTACATATTCCTGGACCAAAGCTGTATTGGTAGGTACACCGGGGCTTAGTACTGCAAAGGTTCCATCTGAGGCGGCCGCAGTATGTCCGCCTTCTTCAAAGGCAATCCCACATTTTTGTAAGCGTTCTCTCATTGGATTAGATATGGCGCCATGGTCACTTACAAACACCACTGCTCCAGCTTTGTGGAGCAGTTCGGCTGCTCCAACACCACTCCTAGCCGCTCCAATTACAACAACCTTAGTACCGGGTAGCTGCTGCTTTAACTGGTTTATATGTGTTGCATCCATCAACATTTTAACGAATTTTCAGAGTTAGTAAGCTAATTAGAGCCATTAGGATGGCTACAATCCAAAAACGAACCACAATTTTGCTCTCACTCCAACCTTTTTTTTCAAAATGATGATGGATAGGTGCCATCAAGAAAAAGCGCTCGCCATTACCTGTCATCCATTTGGTATATTTGAAAAAGCTGGTTTGGATGATCACAGATACGGTTTCAAAGAAAAATACACCGCAGATAAAGGGTAATAATAACTCTTTATGTAGCATTAAGGCTAACGCGCCGAATGCTCCTCCAAGGGCAAGTGAACCGGTATCCCCCATAAACACGCCGGCTGGATGAGTATTATACCATAAAAAACCCATGCACGCGCCAACTAAAGCTGATGCAAAAACGGTAAGCTCGCCCGCACCCGGTAAGTACATGATATCCAAGAAGCCGGAAAAATCAATTCGACCCGACACATAGGCAAAAATCGCAAATACAATGCCGCATATGGCTGAAATACCAGTAGCCAATCCATCTAGGCCATCAGTTAAATTAGTTGCATTACTTACGGCGGTAATGATAAATATGGAAACACCCAAATAAATAAACCAACCCATGGTTTCACCGAAATAGGCATAATCAATGGTTAGATTCTTTGCAAAAGGAACCGTACTCAACGTATTTACAGTTTCAAAGTTTGGATGAGAGTATAAGACTAGTCCTAATACTAGCCCCACGGTTACTTGACCAGCTATCTTAAATTTGCCAGCAAGGCCACTTTTATTCTTTTTTACCACTTTGATGTAGTCATCTATGAACCCAACCAATCCGAGTGTTAACATAACAAAAAAGATAAGCCAGCCGTAAATACTGTCCATTCGAACAAACAAAAGGGATGGGATAAGCGTAGATAACAAGATAATTACGCCACCCATTGTAGGGGTTCCTTGCTTATTTCGATGGTTCAATCCAATATCGTCTCGAATCACTTCACCGAGTTGCATACGCCGTAACCATTCAATAATTCGCTTTCCAATGAATAAGCTAATTAGTAAGGAAGTCACTGCGGCTAAGCCTGTTCGGGTAGAGATAAAGGCCATAGCTGTGGCACCTGGTAATGCAAAAGTCTGTTCTAGCCAGTTAAATAGTTCGTATAGCATTAGGCTGCCTCATTCCATTCTTTAAGAAGTTTATATGCTATTTTTCGATCATCAAAAGGATACTTAATGCCCTTAATTTCCTGATAGCTTTCGTGTCCTTTACCAGCAATCACGACAATATCATCGGCGCTAGCTAAATCTAAGGCTAGGGCAATAGCTTTAGCACGCTCGACTTCGATATGAACATGATTAGTTATAAATACTTCACTGAAGCCTGAACAAATCGCTTTAATGATAGAATCTGGTGGTTCAGAACGAGGATTGTCAGTTGTTACAACAGCTATATCACCCCATTTTTCACAAGCTTCGGCCATCAAGGGCCGTTTGCTAGGATCTCGGTTGCCACCCGCACCGAAAACAACTAATAATTTTTGGTGTGGTTCCTTTACATCGGCTAGGGTGGAACAAATATTTTCTAAAGCATCGGGTGTATGCGCATAATCTACGAATACACAAGGGTATCGTTTACCATGGGACTCTTTTTTTGGTGACAGAGCATCAGTTAATTGATCGCTAGCTCCATCATCGATACGTACTCGTTCTAAACGCCCAGGAGCGCCACTTAATCCCTGATTATATTTTTCGAGTTCAGCAGAGTTAATACCCAATAATTCTGCTGCAGTGATTGCTTGAAGGGCGTTATACGCGTTAAATAAACCAATTAATGGAACTTCCCATCGTATATTAGCTGCTTTGTTAAATAAAATAGTGCCCTTCAATCCCAACGATTCTACTGTATAACTACGTCTTTGAGCCCAGGAAGGCAGGGTTGGATATTGTGCATTTGGTTGCCTAATTAAAGAGGGTTGTTTTTTAAATAGATCGCCTTTGTAATCGGTTAATCCAATGGAAAAGATTTGTGCATTGGTATCTTTAACCATATATCCACTGAAAGGGTCATCGGCATTGATAATAGTCCAAGAGCCAGGTTTTAAATCATCGAATAATTTCTTTTTTGCCTTAATATAAGCTTCAAGATCACCATGGTAGTCCAAATGATCATGGGTGATATTGGTGAATATGGCAATGGTGAATGGAATTCCATTAACTCTGTACTGGTCTAAGGCGTGGGAAGAAACCTCCATGACTAAATATCTGCTGCCTGCATTCACCATGGCTTGCATATCATTGGCCAGCTCAATAGGATCTGAGGTGGTGAGTGCAGAGGGAATTTCACGGTCTAAAATGCGTTTGGATACTGTACCCAACAAACTAACTGCTTTACCTGAACGCAATAACAATTCATACAATAAGGTGGCTGTAGTGGTTTTTCCATTTGTACCAGTTATGCCAATGACTTGCAAGTGTTGCCAAGGGTCTCCAGCGAAAGCTTGTGCAAGAGGTCCAAGAATTTTACGTGTATTAGCCACTTGCATGTAATTATCGACCTCAGGATAGCTCTCAGGGGCTTCTTCGCCAATAATAAGTAGATTGGGTGAGTATGTTAGTGCTTCGATGAAGTCATGACCATCTACTTTTGTACCTCTTAAAGCCACAAAAACACCATTAGGATTCATATTTCGAGAATCTTGACTAACCTGAGTATATATAATTTCTGGCTGCTTAATACGTTTGTTATAAGGTTGGCATATGACTTGAATATCTTGGGTACTTAACGAGCGAGAAGCTAAAGGGGATATTTTGGCGACTAGTTGACTCATTGCTCACCTTCTGTTTTTCCGCTAATTTGTTCAAATGAGCGAGCCTTACCTTTTAAGGTCACAGTACGTCCTGGACTCATATAGTCACCCGCTATTGGAAATTGTGCATATATGGTGCCTGAGCCAATACGTTTTGTTTTTAGCCCTAGTTCAGCCAACATACTGTGAGCTGTCCGCATACTCATCCCACGCATATCAGGAAGTTCAATACGTTCAATCTCTTTGGTATCAGTTACATTCAAGACTGATTTTGGATCCTTATGTGGATTTAGTAGCCCTATCTTAGGTTTAACTTTAAGGTATAATCTAGTTTTTGAGAAAATGGTATCCCCAGGGGCGGGCTGCTGTTTTACGATCCAATCACCATTACCCTGCATTTCAAAGGGGATATATAAAGATTTTAATAGCTCTTTGGCTTGCTCGGGTGATAAGCCTAATAATGAGGGAGCGATAGCATAAGTCTTATCATAACTGTCATATTGAACCAATTGGCGCTGCAGGTCTTGGTCTAGACCTGCAATACGTAGTGCAACTTGCTTGAAGATAGGACCTGCCGTGTATCCACCATAGCCAACCGGTTTTGGTTCGTCTAACATTATGTAGATTACATATTTAGGTGCTTCTAATGGGAAAAACCCAACAAATGATCCTCGATAGCGATTGGAGTATAATCCTTTAACTACTTTTTTCGCTGTTCCTGTTTTACCTGCAATACGCAGTCCAGGTATTTGAGCTAGATCCCCGGTACCTGAATCGCTCACTACACTTTCAAAAACAGGATACAGTTTGTCCAACGTTTTAGCTTTGGCTACCCTACGGATATGGGTTGGATGGAATTGTTCAACGATTTTTCCATTTGAATTAGTTATTGCCTTTACCAAATAAGGACGCATTAAATCTCCTCGGTTGGCAAAAGCAGCGTAGGCTTGGGTGGTTTGTAGAGGGGTTGAAAGAAGCTCATATCCATGAGACATCCAAGGGAGACTTACTAAACTCCATTCAAAAGGTTTTGCCATGCGTCCACCTTGTTCCCCAGCAAGATCTATATGAGTAGGGGTGCCAAATCCTAAATTACGGGCATATTGATAAAAAGTATCGTTATCCAGTCGCATAGCGATTTCTGCGGTAGCTACATTGGAGGATTGTTGGATAACCTCCTCAAAGTTGATGGTTCCAAGTGGATCATGATCTCGTAAAGTAAGGCCATGAATTTGAACAGCACCGTTTTTGGGTGTTTTGAAAAGTTCATTTTCTTTTATGACACCTTGTTCCACAGCTGCAATCGCGGTAACTAACTTAAAAGTAGATCCAGGTTCTACTAAGTCGGCTATGGCAAAGTTTCGCCTGTTCTCTTCGTTAATATCACCTGGGACATTAGGGTTATAGCTTGGATAATTGGCCATAGCTAAGATTTCTCCGGTTGTTGGCTCCATTATAATTCCAGTACCATAGTTGGCCTGATATCGCTGAACACCTACCTGTAACTCATCTTCTAAAATTGCCTGGATGGAAGCGTTGATTGTAGTGTGCAAATCATAGCCCTCGATGGGTAGTTTCTTAGGTGCTCCCACGTATTCAAATACTCTTTGAAAAACATCTTTACGCACTTGCTGTACCCCATCAACTCCTCTTAGTTCATTATCGTAATGAGATTCTAGGCCAATCCGCCCTCTCATTTCATGGTTTACGAAGCCCATAGTATGAGCAGCAAGTGAGCCGAATGTATAGCTTCGGCGATAGTTTTCTTCTAGTATAACACCTCGAATACCAAGTTTGGCTAATTCTTCTTTTTGCATGCCATTCATATTTTTTTCCATCACCACATATCGGGACCACGAGGGAGCATTGTTTAGAATACTTTCGTAATAGGCCTTGCCTTTACCGGAGGTTCGACCCAGGGTAACTAATACGCAGTCTAACTTAGCCTGCGTCATACCAGGTACTTTGGGGTCTATAGCCATTTTATAATCTACGGTATTTGTGGCAAGAAGGGTGCCATTGCGGTCGTAAATACTACCTCGTTCTGCGGGTATAGCTATTTCAGTTATGGCTTGTTTATTCCAAAGTTCGCGAAGTCCTTCACCTTCAATGAAATTAATTCTAACCAATTGAACCAGTAAAGCAGTGGGTAATAAAAACAGAATGCCCAGTATCACAAACATTCGACCCATAATAGCGCTTCTAAATTCCTCCATTTAACGAACCTCCAGTATTTGGTCAGCCGGTCCTGCATTAATGAAGCCTAGTTCTCTGGCTTTACGATAAATATTTACTGGGCCAATCATTCGGTCATATCGTAGTTTTAAATCATCATGCACTTGTTGGGTTTGTTCATATTTTTTTTGGAGCTGATGAACCTGCCCAAGCAGCTTTTGGGTAGCAAACACATGTGTTAGGTAGACAAAACCAAGAAATGCCGCCACTACGGTGAAGGCAATAATTTTGGCAGGTTTGAAAGATGATAATTTGATTCCAGTTCTATGACCTATTTTTTTATTGGCTTTTTGAGATGGAGAGTGTATGGAATCATTAGACTTGATTTTTCGAAGGTTTGGCTTCACGTTATGTCTATGCAAAGGAGACGATACCATCATGAGCCAGGATCTCCTATCTTTACAGCTACTCGAAGTTTTGCACTTCGTGAGGCTGGGTTTCTATCAATTTCATAATCATTAGGGGTAATGACCTGCCGGTTGATAGGTGTAAGGGGACAGACAGGGTTACCATAAAAATCTTTTTTGATGATTCCTTCAAAATTTCCACTCTTCATGAAGTTTTTAACCAATCGATCCTCGAGTGAGTGATAGCTCATGACCACTATTCGTCCACCTGAGCCTAGGAGCTCAAGTCCTTGTTGTAAAACTTGTTTTAATACCACTAATTCTTGGTTTACCTCAATACGAATAGCCTGAAATACCCTGGCTAAGCTTTTAGTTCTGAATTTATGGTTTACTTGTTCACTAATTATAGATGAGAGCTCCTGGGTAGTTTCAACAGGTCGTGCATCTATAATACTTTGGGCGATTTTTCGACTGCCTCGCTCTTCTCCGTAATGAAAAATGATATCTCTTAGTCGCTTATAATCATAGGTATTCACAACATCATATGCGGTCAGGCCCATATAGGTCCCCATTCTCATATCAAGAGGTCCTTCCTGCTGAAAGCTAAATCCTCTATCCGCTTCTTTAAGTTGATGAGTAGAGACCCCTAAATCCAAAAGGATTCCGGCTACTTGTCCTCGAAATGAGGGAGGTAGAAGAGTAGACAGGTAGCCGAAGTTCCCTTTTAAAATCGTACATCTTGGGTCTTCTCCAATAAGCTGACTTGCAGCGTCAATAGCTTGTTGATCTTGATCTACTCCAAAAACAGTTGCTCGAGAGTCTAGTTGATTCAGTATGGCTAATGTATGGCCACCACCACCCAAAGTCGCATCAATATAGGTGCCGTTTGGGTCGGTAATTAGATTCTCAATGCACTCTTGTAGCATTACCGGTTTATGTTCATAATATGCAGTCATATTATTCACCATCGGATCCGGATCCGCCTCCCATCACTTGTTCAAAAATAGTTTCAAATGCATCGGGATCTAAGTCGGCATCTATTTTTGCGAGGACATCAGGGGACCAAATCTCAATGTATTGCCCCATACCAATGAAGATGGCTTTTCCATTAATTTGGGCATAATTGGTATGCTCGCCGGGGAGAGCAATACGATGTTGTTTGTCTAATACGGTGTCTTCAGCATAGCGCAAAAAGTTCCGTTTGGCTATGCGGCCTGTCCGGGTAAAATTATTGGCCTTAGAGAGTGTGTCTTCCACTTTACGCCACTCATTATCGGGATATAAATAAAGACAGGTTTCTAATCCACGCACAACAACGAATCGTTCTTGAGCGTCTAGACTCAATACTTTTCGCATTTTAGCCGGGAAGGCTATGCGGCCTTTTGCATCTATACTATGCTCATATTGACCTTTAAAGCTATGCAAGGTGACTAAACGTGGAATTATGATTGCTTTATAAAGTGAAAAAAAGCCCCCACTTTTCCCCACTTTATCCCACAATGTACCTCAAAATTCTCTATTCTGTCAAGAAAAAAACGTCAGGAAGTGAAAAAAATACCAAATAAACTAATTAAACTTTATTTATGAAGTGTATTTTTGGAGGAAGAAGGTAATCTAGAATCCTTTATTTAGCCTTTTATTAATCAACTTTTTGATGGATTATCTTGAAAATGAAATGATAATGGTAGAAAAATAAGGGCAGCATAGCTGTGAAAAGAATGAGATAACTATGTCTGTATTATCCCATGCATATACATGAGGATTTTTACTTAACGGTAATAAAAAAGAAAAAACTAGATATTTGCCAGAAAAAGGGCTAGTGTTTTGTTGAGTTGTTCAAACTCGATCAAAAAAGCATCATGACCATACCGGGACTTAATTTCGGTAAACTCGGCGTTGGGCAGAAGCTGGGCTAATTCTATTTGCTCTGCAATCGGGTATAAAGTGTCGGATTGTATTCCGACTACATGAATTGGTATAGTGATTAGCTTTGTCACCTCTCTAAAATTTCCATGACCTCTTGAGATGTCATGAGTATCCATTGAGCGTGTGAGCCGTTCATAGCTTAAAGCATCAAATCGTTTGTCAAGTTTTTGACCTTGGTAATCTAGGTAGGATTCAACTTCATAGTAAGGATGTTCTGTTATTTTCCGAATGTCTCTACTGAATTTAGCTTCATAGTCCTCTGGAGATCGGTAGGTCATCATCCCAATTTGCCGCGCAAGAGAGAGTCCCTGACTTGGTTGTGCATCATTGGAATACCAGCCTCCTTTCCAGTTTGTATCTTGGTAGATAGCTTTTCGTTGCAAATGACTAAGACCTATGGACCAAGCCGTATGCGCTTTGCCCATAGCCATAAGGAAAGCACGTTTAACTCTACAGTCCATAAGTGCAAATTCTAGTGCAATCATTCCGCCCATTGACCCCCCAATAACACATTGAATAGCATTAATATTCAGATGATCTATCAGGTATAATTCCATTTGAACGATATCTCGGATAGTTAGTACAGGAAAAGTGGGACCGTAGGCTTTCTTAGTTTGGGGATTTAGGCTTTGAGGCCCAGTAGAGCCATAACAACTACCTGGGGTGTTGATGCATAAAACATAGTGCTGATCCAGGTCAATAGGGCTTTGTGGGGTAAAAAAGCCATGAAACCATTCTTTGGCATTGCTATCTCCTGTTAGCGCATGAAAAATGAGTACTACATTATCTCTATTCTTATTAAGACTCCCCCAGCTATGGTAGCTGAGTTCAAATTCCTCAAATACAAAACCAGACTCGGTAGTGTATGTTTTGGGCACCAGAATTTTTTTTTGGATACTCATTTTTCTGCGTCTTTATAGAAAGTTAAGTGAAGTTTTGAGTACAGATAAGTTAAATCTTCGCTAATGCTAAATCAAAATCCTATCTTATGTCGTCAATATGTTCGATCCCTACGGATACTCTAATGATATCAGAGCGAATACCAATGGCCTCTTGTTCGGCCTCACTGAGTTGTTGATGAGTAGTGGATGATGACTGAATGACCAATGTTTTAGCGTCACCTACATTGGCTAGATGACTTGCGAGTTGAGCATCCCTTAACACAAAAACTGAATAGCATACCAAATTGACTATTTTTGAAATATTTTTTAATAGTTCATAGTAGAGGTGTTCTTCTAGACTATTGTAATTTATCCAAGCTATTTTTTCATGTTTTTGCAGGAAGTTTGCTAAAGCCAGCGCGTTAAAATTGTGTTGTTCAATCCTCAAGAATACGGTCTCTAATCCTTGTAGCAATTAAAAGTTATTGAACGGAAGAATAGCTTGGCCCACGTCTCGAAGACCTTCTACTCGGGCTCAAATAGCGAGAGCGATGTTCCCGAATGGTCCATCAGAGCTAAAGATTTTCCAAAAATTAATATCATGGTAGCCTGGAGCTAGATCGGTAAATAACGGATATCGTCCATTACCCCAATTATAATTTCCAGCGTCTATAATGACACCACCCACCGATGTCCCATGACCGCCAATCCATTATGTAGTCGATTCTGTAACAATATCTGCGCCATGGGTAATTAGTTGGTTTTAAAGTGTAAGTTACGCTCGGATGAATTCGAACAAGGCTTAGCTAAAAGCGGATCGCACTTATCTTTCTTTGCAATGAATGGTACAATCAAAAAGTAGGATGTGGCACCTCATTTATACATGTGTTCGCTATCGAGTATCACATATAGCTGACTATCATGGCTTCACAGGGCCTTATCTCTCAATCATTCGTGATGAGAAGCTAAACTTTTAATGAATACGCAAGCTTAGTGACATTGAATTATAGGATTAACAATGTTCTATTTTTGTTGCAAGAGCTAACGAAAAAATTATTCTCTGTATCCTAAGTTACGGACCATATGTTTTTTTTCTCGCCATTTTTCTCGTACTTTCACGTGTAATTCTAAGTGTACTTGCTTATCTAAAAAAGATTCAATACTAGTTCGGGATTGAATACCTAGTTGCTTTATGGCAACCCCTTTTTTTCCAATAATTATACCTTTCTGAGAATTTCGATTGACTACGATATCAGCCATGATTCGATCAATATCAGGGGATTCCTGATACTCCAATATTTCTATGGTGGCTGAGTAAGGTAATTCTTCGTGATAATTTAAAAACAATTGTTCACGAATGAATTCAGATACAAAAAATCGGAGGGGATGCTCACTTAATTCATCTTTTGGATAAAAAGCGGGACCCTTTGGGAGATTGGCTTTAAGCTGATTAATTAATGCAGAAATACCATGCTTTTCTAATGCAGATATTACTTGAATGCCGGTAAATGTGAAGGCCTCTTCATACGCTTCTTGCACTTTTTTTAACCATTCCCTGGGCACAGTATCCATCTTATTCAACACCAATATAATGGGTTTATGCTGAGATCGGATGTGTCCTAATAGTTCGTGATCAACCAAATCAGTAAGAGCGATTGGTAAATTTTTTTTGTCCCGCTCCTGCTTTATATAACTACGCTTAAGATCGACCAACAATAGCATAACATCAGCTTCTTTTTCGGCCTTTTTAACAAAGCGCATCATCGCCTTTTGCAGTTCATATTTTGGCTGTATAATACCAGGAGTATCTAAAAAAATGATCTGGCAATCTTCTTCACTATAAATACCCATAATTTGATGGCGTGTGGTCTGTGCCTTATGTGTAGCGATTGAAAGTTTACTTCCAACTAGCGCATTCATAAGGGTAGACTTACCAGCATTAGGTCTCCCTAAAATAGCGACATATCCAGAAAAATGCGTGGAATTCATTAGCTCTGCTCCTTTTTAACCTGTTCTATAATAGACATATAGGCATGGACTGTGTTGGCTAGGCCATGGAAAACGGATTCACTTATAAGTGCATGTCCTATGCTAATATCGGCGAGATGTGGGACGGCGCGAAGAAATGGGGGGAGATTTTTTTGGTTTAAGCCATGGCCTGCGTTTACTTTTAGCCCGGCAGAGTGCGCAATTTTAGCAGCCGCCGCAAGGCGGGTCAGTTCTTCTTGCGCAACGGATGGGGTGGAGGCATTCGCGTAAGTTCCGGTGTGTAGTTCGATGGCGTCACTACCTAGTTCTATAGCCCTCTCAATGTCATCTGGATTGGGGTCTACAAATAAACTTATTTCAACCTTTGAACCGCCAGCACCGTTACGAATGGCTGGAAATATACGAGTTTTGAAGTCTTTGAAGACTGCCGATAAATGCAATCCACCTTCGGTGGTTAGTTCTTCTCTACCCTCTGGAACCAAGGTACATATATCAGGTTGCACCTTATGTAGTAACTCGATCATTTCTTCAGTGGCGGCCATCTCAAAATCCAATATCCCGTGTACGGCTTCTTTGAGTTCAGGTAGATCTTGGTCCATGATATGACGACGATCACCTCTCAAGTGAAATACGATTCCAGCAGCTCCTGATTTTTCGCAAATTTGGGCAGCTTGGGCAGGCACTGGATAGCCTTCGCCCCGTGCGTTTCGGAGTGTAGCAATATGATCAATATTCACTAGGAGTTGAATTGGCATAGACAGATAACAAAATTAGGTTATATAATAATTTGCTAAATTAGCATATAGTTTATTGTTAACTCAAATATCATAGTAAATCGTTTGAAATTTTCTGCACTATTAATTTTAATTGCAGTGAGCCTACTTTTAGAAGCTTGTGGCAGTAGTAAAAGTGTTACCTATAGTGCCTCAAGTGAACCTTCCGTACGATTTGTCCCTAACATGAGCCGGTCAGCTGGTCTAACAGAAGTACGAACCTTTAACCGGTTAAAAAAAGCATATATAGAATGGAGAGGAACTCCTTATCAATGGGGAGGAACCACCTTTAATGGGGTAGATTGTTCTGCTTTTATACAAGTAGTGTTTGATCAATATTTAGGTCAAAAATTACCGCGTACAACCTTGGAACAGATGAAATTGGGAAAGAAAATACGCCGCAAGCAAGTGGAATTAGGTGATTTGGTCTTTTTCAAAACAGGACCGACTACCTATCATGTTGGTGTGATGGTTGACCAGCGACATTTTATGCACGCCGGCATCACAGGTGGGGTCATGGTATCGGATCTTAATGCTCGTTATTGGAGTACGCATTATTTGTCTGCGAAGCGAGTACTTTAACGATCGCTTAGTGTAGCCAGATCAAACAGATACTTCATCATACTTTGGTAACCCGGTTCAAATTCAATTTCACGCCTAGCCATCATTGCCTTCATGGCTTCCTCGGCTTTATCAAATCGATAGATACTATTTCCAGCATCCGTGAGCCAACTGAAGGAAGGTATATGTTTAGGAGTAAACTGTGATAAAAAGATATTTGAGCACACCCCACACATGGTTCCAGTATTTAACATGGCATTAATGGCTGTTTTAGAATGATCACCTAGGACTGAACCAAAAAATTGAAAACCAATATCATAGGCTTCTCGACTATTCCAATCTTCTAAATGTATGAGGCCGTAATTGGTTTTTAGATTGGAGGTATTGCTGTCAGCTCCCATATTGCACCACTGACCAACCAAGGAATTACCTATGTAGCCATCATGCGCCTTATTGGAATAGGAATGAAATATGGTATTGGATACTTCTCCGCCCACTTTGCTCACTGGCCCTATGGTCGTACCACCATAAATTCGACATCCCATCTTTGTAACAGCACCCTCACAAATAGCCAATGGTCCCTTCAAAATACTACCTGCTTCAATGGTTGCCCGAGCACCGATATAAATAGGACCATCCTTTGCTACTAAAATAACCCCAGGTTCTAAATATGCTGATGGATGTACAAAAATCCGTTCGGGATGGATGACGTGGAGATTGGTCCTTAGGTCATATTCTTCAACAGTAGGTAGGGAAATTAACCCAAGATCAGCTTCAATTTCGCTACTATTGAATTGCAATATATCCCATAAATAGTCTAGCTTTTTAATTTCTCCCATCCAATTTATTGGACCTTCTGAGGCATTCAATAGTGTCTGAACCCAGTAAGAAGGATCATTTACATTTTTACATTCCAATAGGCAATCGAAGCTTTGTTGCCCTGACAAAACAACTGCAACAAGTTCTATACTTTCAGCCCCTGTACCATCTTGATTTGCAATCGGATTTATAAGGGCCTGTCCTGTTTGAAGGCTTTTTAGCTTCTCAGTCAGCGAATGATCGGGTAAAAAACGGGCATTAATCCACAGACAATCTTGGTCAGGTTGAATGGTGCTTTCGTTATAAAATGGGTTTAGATAAGGCCTACATATTCGAACTTTGGTGGTTAGATTTAACCAATACTCCCATTTTTCTTGAACGGTTAAGATACCAACCCGTAAGTTTTCTACTGGACGCGTGAGTGTTAGAGGATCGAACCGCTGTCCTTTTATGTCGGAAAAAAAACACAGCTGCATATTCGCTATCAATATTTTATAGTGTCATTTTTTACTATTTATACATAATAGTCATATTTTTAACTAAATTAATAATTAACTGGTATTAATAAATAAATCTAAGTTTTTATGTGTGGAATAATTGGGTACATTGGTGCGCGAAACGCCCAAGATGTGGTAATAAAAGGTTTAAAACGACTAGAATACCGAGGGTATGATTCTGCGGGAATTGCCGTTATTGATGATTCTTTGAGGGTTACCAAATGTAAGGGAAAGGTGGCCAAATTAGAAGCTATGCTCTCGAGAACTAATGAGGCTGACATAGGGATAGGGCACACTCGTTGGGCTACACATGGAGAACCTAATGATGTTAATTCACATCCACATACTTCAACCAATGGTAAAATAGCTGTTGTGCATAATGGTATTATTGAAAACTACACAGCATTAAAGGTGCAACTTCAATCCCAAGGTCATGTTTTTTACTCGGATACGGATACAGAAATTATAGCTAAATTAATTGAACAGTTCTACAAAAATCCAGAAGTACTAAGCCTAGAAAAAGCTGTTCAATTGGCAACGCAGCAAGTAAATGGGACGTATGGATTAGCAGTATTGCATGAAGATTTCCCAGACCTGATGGTAGTAGCTAGGCGAGGTTCACCATTATTATTGGGGGTAGGAAACGATGAAATGATTGTTGCTAGTGATGCCTCGGCAGTTGCAGAGTACACTGATAAAGTGGTCTATTTAGACGACAATGAGACAGCTGTAATACGGCGAAATAGCTACGAGGTGCAAGATACTTCATACGCGTTAATGGATAAAAAAGTACATGAGCTTCAATTGAGTTTAGAAGAAATAGAAAAAGGTGGATATCCCTTCTTTATGCTTAAAGAAATCTTTGAACAGCCAAAAACTGTTGGCGATTCGCTTCGAGGACGTATTCAACCCGAAGAGGGAAAAATAGTTCTCGGCGGGCTAACAGAAGTCATGGATAAATTACATGGGGCACGACGTATCATTATTGCTGCCTGTGGTACTTCATGGCATTCGGGTCTTGTAGCCGAGTATTTATTTGAAGAATTAGCTCAAATACCTGTAGAGGTTGAGTACGCTTCAGAGTTTCGTTACAAAAACCCACTGATATATTCCGATGATATAGTTATTGTTATTTCCCAGAGTGGAGAGACGGCCGACACACTTGCAGCTTTAAGGGAAGCAAAATCAAATGGTGCTACAGTACTAGGAGTGGTAAATGTAGTGGGCTCAACCATTGCAAGAGAAACCGATGCGGGGGTATATTTACACACTGGCCCTGAGATTGGTGTCGCTTCTACCAAAGCATTTACTGGGCAAGTTACGGTTTTAACTATGATGGCTATACAGCTAGCTCAGTACCGAGAAACGATAACGGCAAAGAAGGCCGATGAGCTTATTAAAGCACTTAGCCAAATACCTGTTAAAATCCAAGAAATTTTAGATCAACACGAGGAAATAGAACGTATTTCTCAGCTATTTACTTATGCTCCTAACTTCTTGTATTTAGGGCGTTCCTATAGTTTTCCAGTTGCATTGGAAGGAGCACTTAAACTTAAAGAGATTTCTTATATCCATGCTGAGGGATATCCTGCAGCTGAAATGAAACATGGCCCTATTGCCTTAATTGATGAAATGATGCCAGTTCTTGTAATATCAGCTACCAATCACACAAACGATAAAATGGTAAGTAATATAGAGGAAGTAAAGGCGCGCAAAGGTCGCATAATTGCGGTGGTAAATCCTCTACATGATGAAGTAAAAAATCTCGCTGAATTCGTGATTGAAATTCCTGCTACATTAGATGAATTAAGTCCATTACTAAGTGTTATCCCACTCCAATTATTATCTTACTATATCGCAGTGAATAGAGGTTGTGATGTGGATCAACCACGTAATTTAGCTAAGTCTGTCACAGTGGAATGAGGTTTGATAGTTTTTTCGGGTGATGGTAAATAATAAAATTCCTATTTAAATGAATTACATTACTGTTAGTTAAATTTATATATAGAATAAATTAACGTGGAATCAATATGGAAAACATTGGAATATTTTATTTGAGCATGGTTTTATTTACATATAAGGGCTTTGATTTAGCACAAGGTCTGAGAGCCGCAATCAATAGAGGTGACACGGTGAGGATAGTACCAAAGATTTTATGTTCTATTTATTGTACTTCGGTATCATTAATTGCTATAAAAATTACGTCAAATACCACCTATTCTGAACTTTTTATTTATTTACATATTTTCATAATTTTATTCCAAATCATAATGATTTGGTATCCAAAACCAAAATAATTCATTAAAAAGAAAATCGTTAAATAAATTGATTTTACTTGTGCTTAATCACTTAAGAGGATTAATATTATAATATTAGGAACCTAACCTTATGGTGAAAATTAATGCGAGAGTAAGAACTATTAAGTACTTAATTTTACATTTATATCGGTCAATTTGAAATTATTGACAAGGCTTTGTCGGACTGATATCGTCAATGCCAATCATGACTAACAATACTTTTGCTGTGTAAGAGTCAATACTATAATTCATATGGCATTCATCGATAGCTGAAATTACACCATCACCTTCATTTAATACTCTAATTTCTTGACGCTTTGGCAATTAACTCAAAATCTACGTTTTTATACATGAAAGTAGTGTTTTTAAATAGAT
>CETK01002786.1_pt1 | contig 26814 bp, 23 predicted proteins | sample 361431 | NCBI WGS metagenome assembly CETK01 (sample SAMEA2622452, study PRJEB7988) | marine metagenome | biome: marine biome (ENVO:00000447); feature: surface water layer (ENVO:00002042); material: "saline water (ENVO:00002010), including plankton (ENVO:xxxxxxxx)" | depth 5 m | reverse complement strand
AGGAGGAAGAACAAATCATTATTGGTTTGATTTAAATAGAGATTGGTTAACAGTCCAATTAAATGAGTCAAAAGCAAGAATTCTCTCATTTAATAAGTGGTTGCCCAATGTTTTAACCGATCACCATGAAATGGGAAAAGATCAGTCTTTTTTCTTTCAACCTGGAATCCCATCTAGTGTAAGTCCACTGATTTCAAAAAAAAATCAGGATTTGACATCTAAAATCTCAAAATTCCACGCAAAGGAACTAGACGAAATAGGCTCTTTGTACTATTCCAAAGAAGACTATGATGACTTTTTCTTAAGCAAGGGTTCTGCTTACCCTGATATTAATGGTGGAATTGGAATTTTATTTGAACAAGCTAGTTCAAGAGGTTACAGTCAGAATACAGATAATGGATTATTAACTTTTCCTTTCTCAATCAGAAATCAGTTTAAAACGGCTATATCTACTTTAAAAGCAGCAAATGATTTAAAAGAAGAATTATTGGAATATCAAATAGAGTTTTTCAAAAGCTCAAAATTAGAAGCAAAAAAAAATAAGATCAAAGGGATAGTATTTGGAAATCAAAAAGATATCTCATCGACACACAAATTAACAGATATTCTTACTTTTCATGATATCAAAATCCATAATCTAACAAAAAATGTAAAGTTAAATGGAAAAATATTTTCGACTGAAAATAGCTTTGTTGTTCCACTTAATCAAGAAAAGTTTAAGGTAATTCAAGCAATTTTCAATACGCAAAAGAAATTTAAAGATAGTACATTCTATGACGTTTCCTCTTGGACTATTCCGCTTGCTTTTGACGTAAATTATGAGAAAACAGATGACATGAGTCTGGTTGGAGAGATGATCGATGGTGAACAAAAAATTATTACCAAAAAATTAAATAGGGCTGACTATGCCTATATTTTTGAAACCCATGGTTACTTTTATCCGAAGGCACTCTATCAAATACTAGACAAAGGACTGAGAGCCAAAGTTTCTATGAAAAAGTTTAAAATTAATGAAAAATCATTCGATTATGGAACGATAATGGTTCCTGTTAAAAATCAAAATTTAAATTCTAACGAAATTCATAAACTCCTTTCTGAAGTTTCGATCGATTCTGAGTTAAACATCTATGAAACGAATACGGGTAACTCTCAGCAGGGAATTGATTTGGGTTCAAGGAATTTTAAAACTATTAAAAAACCAAAAATAGGTCTGTTAGTTGGAGACGGTGTAAGAAGTTATGATGCTGGAGAAATTTGGTATATAATGGACACTCAGTACAATATTCCCATAACAAAAATTGATAATCGAATTTTAGAAAAATTGGATTTAGAAAGATATACGCATTTTATTTTTCCCAGTTATAATGGTTATTTAAGTGATGTTGTCATTAAAAAAATCAAATCTTGGGTTGAAAATGGTGGCACATTGATTCTTTACAGAGATGCAGTAACGTGGGCTAAAGAAAATAAATTAATCGAAATTCATGTTGTTAAGAACCAATTAACAGCTGAAAAAGTTAATTTTATAAATAGAAACAATTTTAAAAAAGCTCAATCAATTTCTGGAGCAATTTTTAAAGCCAATTTAGATAGAACTCACCCAATTAATTTCGGAATAGAAAATAATTCAATTGCTTTATTTAGAAATACTGATATTTTTTTAAAACCTGAGGATAACAGTTACAATAACCCTATAGTATACGATAAAAAACCGTTAATTAGTGGTTATATATCTAAAGAAAATTTAAAATTATTATCAAATACTGTACCCTTTAAAATTCAAGCAATGGGTGATGGTAAAGTTATAATTATGACAGACAATACAAATTTTAGAGGATATTGGATTGGAACGCAACATTTATTAGCAAACATGATTTTTTATTCTCATTTAATGAATTAAATTGAACAAACTAAATTATTATTATGGTCTTAACATCATCTAGTATTAGTAGAGATGAGATGAAATTAAAAGATTTCAAATTATTAAATACCAAAAGTAATATGCAAGAGAATCTATCTAATTATTATGGAATCAATGGCACTCTTATAATTTTTATGTGTAACCACTGCCCCTATGTAGTACATCTTTTGGATCACATAATTGACTTTTGTGAAATAATTAAGAAAAATCAAATTTCATCAATAGCAATTTCAAGTAATGATATTGTTAACTATCCTCAAGATTCACCCGATAAGATGAATTTATTGACCAAGGAAAAAAAATTCCCCTTCCCATATTTTTTTGACAAAAATCAAGAGGTTGCCCACTATTACAAAGCTTTATGTACGCCTGAATTTCTATTATTTAATAAAAATCATGAACTTTTTTACCATGGGCGATACGACAAATCAAGGCCAAATAATGGGATTGAAGTTACTGGAGAAGACTTAAAAAAAGGTGTAGATATGTTAAATAATTATTCAAAATCCAAGTTTCTTCAATATCCAAGTATGGGTTGTAACATAAAATGGATAAAAGGAAATGAACCAGAATACGAATAATTTTTAAGCTAAGCCTGACTCAAAAACTTTTACCTCATCAAAATTTTCAGCATCATCTCCTATTCTAACAATTTCTACTTTATGAATTTTATCTCCATTTGAGATTAAATCTACAATGGACTGACCCTCTACTACATTTCCAAAAACTGAATGTTTACCATCAAGCCATGGTGTTGGAACATGAGTTATAAAAAATTGACTTCCATTAGTATTTGGTCCGGCATTAGCCATTGACAGAATTCCAGGCTTGTCATGTTTTAAACTTGGATGAAATTCATCTCTAAAATTATATCCTGGACCTCCCATACCGTTTCCATTAGGGCAACCACCCTGAATCATGAAGTCAGGAATAACTCTATGAAAATTCAGGTTGTCATAAAACTTTACATTTTTCCGGTTTGAATGATTAGATAAAGTTCCTAACGATAAACCTATGAAATTTGCAGCTGTTACAGGGGTAAGTTTATATTCCAAATTGACTAAAATTTCACCTTTGTTAGTTATTATTTTTGCGTAAATACCATCTTCCATGCATTTAAATTACAATATTTAAATTAATTAGCTACTTCACTTAAAAACTTTAATCTATATAAACGAATTTCATTTTCATCAAACTCACCTTGGAACTCACTTACTGCAACATTTACGTCATCAGTTTTCGAATCTAAAAAATATTCACGAAGTTCTTCTTGTTGATCCTCATCAAATACTTCATCAAGCCAATAATCAATATTAAGCTTAGTTCCAGAATAGACTATAGTCTCAGCCTCTGAAAGAAGATTATCCATAGACATTCCTTTTGCAAAAGCAATGTCTGGCAGTGGTAATTTTCTGTCAATGGACTGAATAAGGTAAAGCTTAAGAGTTGATTTTAATCCGGTGGTTTTGACCGTAAACTCTTCATTTCTAATTATATTATTTTCGTTGACATAACTTTCAATCAATTTAATGAACTCAGCGCCATATTTTTTAGCTTTACCCTCACCTACTCCATGTATATTTTTCATTTCCTCTTGATTTACTGGGTACTTCAATGTCATATCATTAATTGAAGCATCTTGAAAAACTGTGTACGGCGGTATTTTATTTTTATCAGCAACTTTCTTCCTCAGTTCAAGTAAAATAGATCTCAAGTTATTATCATTAATTGTTGACTTTGGAATATTTTCAACAATATCATCCTTTTTTTTATCAAGATATATACTAAAATAACTTTGTTTTTCTAAAAATTGAATACCTTTTTCATTCAATTTTATCACACCATAATTTTCGATATTTTTTTTTATATATCCTGAAATCGAAGCCTGACTTATTAGAGAATTCCAAAATGATTTATCATAATTTGAACCTTCTCCAAAGTAAGAAGAATTTTCTAATCTATGACCATTAATAATTGGATTGCTTTCACCAACTATTAACTTAACTAATTCTTTAGATTTTAAATTTTGATTTGTTTTTTTTATGACATTTAAAAGAAGAAATAGGTTTTTGGATGCATCTACCTTGTTTTTCGGGAAGCGAAGATTGTCATCCATTTTCTTCAAATCATCTTCTACATTAAAGTCCTCTCCAAAATAGTGTAAAATAAATTTTCTTCTAGATATAGGAGTTTCTGCATATGAAACCATTTCATTCAACAAAGCAGTTCCCAGTTCCCTTTCGGATACTGTTTTTTTTGATAAAAAATTTTCTAATTTTTCAACGTCTTTATAAGAATAAAAAGCTAAACAATGTCCTTCACCTCCGTCTCTTCCAGCCCTGCCAGTTTCTTGATAGTAACTTTCCAAACTTTTTGGGATATCATGATGAATAACGAATCTTACGTCCGGTTTATCTATGCCCATGCCGAAAGCAATTGTTGCAACTACAATATCACAATCCTCTTTTAAAAATAAATCCTGATTGATAGAACGAGTTTTAGCATCTAAACCTGCGTGATAAGGTACAGCATTGATATCATTAACATTTAATGTTTTCGTAAGCTCTTCAACCTTTTTTCTTGACAAACAGTATATGATACCTGACTTTGATTTATTTTTTTTTACGAATTTGACTATGTCAATTATTACGTCTTTTGTTTTTGTTCTAACTTCATAATATAAATTTGGTCTATTAAAAGAAGCCTTAAAAATTCTTGCATCTTTAATTTTTAAATTTTTAAGAATGTCTTCTTGAACTTTTGGTGTGGCTGTTGCAGTTAGTGCAATGATAGGTATATTATGACTTAATTTATCTATAACTTTTCTAATATTTCTATATTCAGGTCTAAAGTCGTGCCCCCACTCCGAAATACAGTGAGCTTCATCAATAGCTAAAAAAGAAATTTTAACAGATTTTAAAAATTTAATTAAATTTAATTTAACTAGTGACTCTGGGGCAACGAATAGAATTTTGGTTTCATTGCAAAGAATATCTTTTTCAACTTTTGTGATTTCTGCTTTTGTTAAAGTTGAATTTATAACATGTGCAACGCTATCTTTTAAAGAATTTCCACGTAAAAAATCAACTTGATTTTTCATTAAAGCTATAAGTGGTGATACTACAATTGAAGTACCTTCTAATATAAGAGAAGGTAACTGGTAACACATAGATTTACCTGCGCCCGTAGGCATTACAACAAATGAATTTTTACCTTTTAAGAGGTTTTTTATTATATCTTCTTGGTGACCCTTGAAGGAGGTAAAGCCGAAATACTTCTTTAGTTCTAAATTTAAATGTTCAAAATGCATTAAATTTTATAAATCAAATTTTAAATTTGTATTTATTAAATATAGTATATAGTGTTTAAATTTTTTATAAAACTTTAATAATTGAACAAACAAAGTAAAATTTTAAATATTGCTGAAAGAGTTTTAATTAAAGAATTAAACTCTCTAAAAGGGATCATAAGTCAACTTGATAAACAATTTGAAGAAGTTGTTAATCTAATTTTAAAATCTAATGGAAAAGTGATAATTACGGGTGTTGGAAAAAGTGCTATTATTTCTATGAAAATTTCGTCAACATTAAATTCAACTGGAACTTCATCGGTATTTCTTCACGCCACAGACGCAATGCATGGTGATTTAGGTTTGGTAAATCCCGACGACTTGGTAATTGTAATATCAAATAGTGGGTCTTCAAGTGAAATTAAAGATTTAGTACCTCATTTAAAAAAAAGGGGGAATATTATCATTTGCATAACTGGAAACACAGAAAGCTACTTGGCTAAAAAGTCTAATTATATCTTACGATGTTTTGTAGAAAAAGAGGCCTGCCCAAATAATCTTGTCCCAACTTCAAGCACTACATCTCAAATGGCTTTAGGAGACGCGTTAGCAATTTCCTTATTTGAATTGAGAGGTTTTAAAACTGAGGATTTTGCTAGTCACCATCCTGGTGGATCCTTGGGGAAAAAATTAAATTTGACATTGAAGGATCTAGCTTCTAACAATCCAATTCCTAAGGTAAAAGAAAAATCCAAAATAAATGATGTGATTAAAGAAATTACCTCAAATAGGTTGGGAATGACATTAGTTACAAAAAAGGATAAACTTTTAGGAATTATAACTGATGGTGATATTAGAAGAATGATTGACGAGAAAATGGATATTTTAAAATTAAGAGCCAAAGATATTATGAGTAAAAACCCTATCTTATTCGATGAAGATATGTTAGTTGAAAAAGCTTCAAAAGAAATTAAAAATAAATCAATAAATCACATGGTACTGATTGATAAAAGTAATAATTGCAGCGGAGTCGTGCATGTGTTGGATTTAATAAAAATTTTTGATTAATAGTGTCAGGAGATAATGAAATGTCATTTTTAGAACATCTTGAGATCTTAAGGTGGCACATTATTAGGTCTTTTTTGGCAGTTCTTGTAACAGGGTTAATTGCATTTTTAGCTAAGGATTTTATATTTGAATATATAATATTTGGTCCCAAAAAATCGAGTTTCGCAACGTATAGGTTTTTTTGTAAAATATCTGAAATTCTCTGTATACAAGAGCTTCCTTTCAGAGTTCAAAGTAGGACGGTCTCAGGCCAATTTTCTGCTCATATATGGACATCTATTACAGCTGGATTTATTTTATCTTTTCCTTATGTTTTATTGGAATTGTGGAGATTTATTAAACCTGGTTTACATGATTATGAGAAAAAAAACGCAAGAGGATTTATTTTTGTTGCTTCATTCCTGTTTTTTATCGGTGTTCTTTTCGGATATTATGTTGTAACTCCTCTTTCCGTAAACTTTTTGAGCAACTATACAATCAGTAAGGAGGTTTTCAATGATTTCGATTTGAACAGCTATATTGGTCTACTAAGGGCTTCTGTATTGTCTTCTGGTTTTATTTTCGAACTACCTATTTTAATTTTTTTCTTAACTCGCATAGGTTTAGTAACCCCAAATTTTCTTCAGCGAAATAGAAAATTTGCGATTGTCATTGTTTTAAGTATTTCAGCAATAATTACACCACCCGACATAACAAGTCAAATAATTGTAACAATTCCAGTATTAATTTTATATGAAATAAGTATCTTAATTTCCAAATTAATTGTAAAAAAACAGACAGAAAAATCAAAATGATTTTAAAGGCACAAAACATTGTTAAATCGTTTAGAGCTAAAAAGGCTGTAGACAATGTTTCTTTGGAAGTTAAACAAGGTGAAATAATTGGTCTTTTAGGTCCGAATGGAGCTGGTAAATCAACCTCATTTTACATGATAGTTGGTTTGATAAGACCAGACTCTGGGAAAATTATTCTTGAAAACAAAGAAATAACGAAATATCCAATGTATAAAAGATCACAAAATGGGATTGGTTATCTTTCTCAAGATCCATCAGTGTTCAGGAAATTAAGTGTTGAAGATAATATTTTAAGTATTTTACAGTTATCCAACTTATCTAAAAAAAATCAATTAAAAAAAATGGAAAGCCTACTTGAAGAGTTTGGGTTAATTAGTATACGAAAAAACCGTGGAGACCTTCTCTCAGGTGGAGAAAGAAGAAGAACTGAAATAGCTCGAGCACTGGCATCTAATCCAAAATTCATTCTATTGGATGAACCTTTTGCCGGTGTTGATCCTATTGCAGTTGAGGATATTCAAAAAATAGTATCTCACTTAAAGCATAGGAACATAGGTGTTTTAATAACTGACCACAATGTTCAAGAAACTTTAGCAATAACTGATAAGACATATCTTATGTTTGAAGGTAAAATTTTAAAAGAAGGAACACCAGAAGAACTTGCAAAAGATGAAATGGTAAGAAAAGTATATCTAGGAAAAAATTTTGAGCTTAGAAAAAAGACTAGTTCTTAATTCGAAAATAGTATACGCTAAACAATATGTACACAAAAACAACTATAGTTAAAACGGAAAAATTAGTAAGAAATATAAAAGTGCAGATTAAAAAAATAAAAATTAATGTAATTAAACCGTTTATGTTTTTTAGTGAAATCATTTTTATTTTGGAGTTTAACATATAAACAGAAAAAAATATAAATGGATATAACAAATTGTAACTTAAATATTTTTCCCCCATGTAATCAAAAATAAATGGAAGTCCTATTATCATCATACAATTAGCTGGGGCTGGAAGACCTATAAAGTATTTTAAGTCATTTTTCATTAGGTTGAATTTTGATAACCTAAACGCCGTTGCTATTGTTATAAAAAAGCCCACTAAAGACAAGGGTGAAACATAAAAACTGATGTCTAATAAATCTAAAAAAATCTGATTTTCTGTTAATCCCGACTTAACAAGTAGTTTATACATTACCATTCCAGGCACTACACCGCTTGTTACAAAGTCTGAAAATGAGTCCAATTCTCTCCCGATTGCACTTTCTTTTTTTAGTATGCGAGCAAAGTAACCGTCAGCAAAATCAAATAAAAAAGCTAAAAGGCAAAAAATTACTGATGCATTATAATTATCTTTTGATAACAACAAGATAACTACACATCCACAAATTAAATTCAGTGAGGTCAAAAAGTTAGGAACGTATTTTTTCATTCTCTAATCAATGTACAATTTTTCATTATTAAAATTCTAGAATAAACATTACTATTTAATTCCATATTTTTGATTAAATATATAATGTATAATTGATAAAAAATCTAATACTTTCAATTTTAAGTGGTTTACTATTAGGATTTTCATGGCCAACAAAAGGTCAATCACTTTTAATTTTTCTTAGTCTTGTACCATTATTAGTGTTAATTAAAAGAATTAACGATAGTGATAAGAAGTATAAAAACACAATCACCTTTTTTGTTTCTTACTTGAGTTTTTTTTTGTGGAATTTAATTACCACTTGGTGGATATATAATTCTACAGCATTTGGTGCCTCATTTGCAATTTTAGTAAATAGTTCTTTCTATTCATTATTGATGGTTATATACAGAATTTCCATAAACATAATTCCTAAAATAACAAGTCAAATTTTACTGTTAAGTATGTGGATATCATTTGAAAAATTTCATCTTAACTGGGACTTTTCGTGGCCGTGGCTCAACTTAGGTAATGTTTTTTCCGAAAGTATTTATTTCATTCAATGGTATGAATACACCGGTGTTTTTGGAGGAACCTTGTGGATTTTAATTGTCAACCTTTTAATATTTAATTTTATTGAAAAAGGAGAAAAGTTTTATAGCAAAAAAGAAATTATTTCAAAAGCACTAACAGTAGTTCTTTTGATTATTACACCAATTTTACTTTCTACTCTAATATACAAATCTGTTAAAAAGACAGAAAATGAAATAGAGGTAGCAATATTTCAACCTAACATTGACCCATACGAGAAAAAATATAAGAGAAGTAACGAAGAGCTTTTTGAATTAATCACAAATCAAATTAATAACAACATTGACCAAGATTTAAGATACATAATTGCACCTGAGGGTTATTTTGACGGTGGATTAGGTTTAAATTTAAAAAACTTTAGTTATTCTAAATTAAAATTTAAAATTGATGAATTTTTAAAAGATTACAAAAATTTAAATCTAATCTTGGGTGCTCAATCATACAATATTTATCCTGAAAGTAAAAACCCTCCAACACATACATCGAATAGAATTTCGGATGGCAGATGGATAGACTTTTACAACTCTGCTTTTCACTTCAGCAATAATGATGAATCACAATTTTATCATAAATCTAAACTTGTAGTAGGTGTTGAATTTATGCCATATAAAAATTTTTTGGAACCTATATTCGGTTCAATTTTGTTGGATTTTGGAGGTACAGTTGCAACTAGGGGTGTTCAAGACAATAGAACAAATTTCCAATCAAACGATAACATTACTGTAGCACCAATTATATGTTATGAATCTATATACGGATCTTTTATTACGGAATATGTCAGAAATGGTGCAGAATTACTTATTGTAATTTCAAATGACGCCTGGTGGGGCAACACAGAGGGGCATCGTCAATTATTGAGTTATTCAAGACTAAGAGCTATTGAAAACCGGAGATCTATTGCCAGAAGTGCAAATACCGGAGTATCAGCGTTTATTAACAAAAAGGGGGAAATTATGAAAAAACTTGAATATGACAAAAAAGGAATTTTAATTGCAAAGGTGGGTTTGGAAAATAAGCTAACTTTTTACTCAAAATATGGTGATTATATAGCAAGGATAGCCCTATTAATGTTTATCTTGACTACTCTTTTTTTGTTTAAAAACCTTTTAATAAAGAAATAAATGAAAATATACACTAGAACTGGAGATAATGGTAAAACAAGCCTCTTGTCGGGCAAAAGAGTAAATAAATATAACAAGAGAATAATTGCATATGGATCTATAGACGAATTAAATTCTTTCATGGGAGTTGTAAGAGACTTTTCACCAGATGATTGTAAAGATGAAATTTTTGTAATTCAAAATAAACTAATGATCATTGCTAGCCAACTGTCAAATGATAAAAATTACGATAACATTCCAAAAATTAATAAATATGATACGGAATTTTTAGAAAATGCTATTGATAGAATGACAGACAAATTAAAGCCACTTAAAAATTTTATAATTCCAGGAGGGAATAAACTAATTTCTTTTACACATGTTGCAAGATGCGTGTGTAGAAGAGCTGAAATAAACATCACAATCCTGAAAGAAAAAGAAGATTTGGATAAAGAAATCTTATTATTTATAAACAGATTATCGGATTACTTGTTTACATTAACTAGGTTTTTTTCTAAAACTCTTAAAATCAATGAACTAAAGTGGAATGTTAAATGAAAATTCGTATTTTTCTTGTTTTTTTTAAACTAACAATTATTTTTGCAAAAAAATAATACATGTATTGGACATTAGAATTAGCTTCTTATTTAAGCGATGCACCTTGGCCTGCGACTAAAGATGAGTTAATTGATTTTTCAATTAGGACTGGGGCACCCTTAGAAGTAGTTGAAAATCTTCAGTCCATGGAAGATGAAGGAGATGTTTATGAATCTATTGAAGAAATATGGCCAGACTTTCCCTCTGACGAAGACTATCTATGGAACGAGGACGAATACTAGTTTATAATTTTCCGCATCAGGTAAAGATTTTATTTATTTAAATTTGTTTTAGACAAAACGTTAATATGGGCTTATTCAATAGTATTTTAAAGGCTTTTGTAGGTGATAAGGCAAAAAAAGATTTAAAACTAATTTTACCCATTGTAGATGAAATAAAAAAAATAGGTGCTGATTTAGGTAAATTAACAAATGATGAATTAAGGCAGCGAACCAATTATTTTAAAAAGAAAATATTATCCGAGAGTGAGGAATTAGATAAAGAAATCAAAAAAATTAGAGTTGACATATCAAATTCGAAAGATATAGTTGAAACACAAAATTTGTATTTAAAGATTGATAAACTAGAAAAATTGAGTTTTGAAAAAACAAATAATATCTTGGATCAAATATTACCTGAAGCATATGCTGTAGTTAAGGAGACATGTAAAAGGTTTTGTGACAATTCAAAAATTGAAGTAACCACTACTGAATATGACAGAATACTTTCACAAGAAAAGAGTTACATAAACATTATTGACGATAAAACAATTTGGGCAAATGAATGGGATGCAGCTGGCAAGTCTATAAAATGGGATATGATTCATTACGATGTACAATTAATTGGAGGAATTGCCTTACACCAAGGCAAAATTTCTGAAATGCAAACTGGAGAAGGAAAGACACTTGCGGCAACTCTTCCAATATACTTAAATGCATTGTCAGGCAAAGGTGTTCATCTTGTCACTGTTAACGATTATCTAGCAAAAAGGGATAGTGCTTGGATGGGACCAATTTTTGAATTTCATGGGTTATCAGTAGATTGTATTGACAAACATAGACCCAATAGCATCGAAAGAAAAAACGCCTATAAAGCCGATGTGACTTATGGAACTAACAACGAATTTGGGTTTGATTATTTAAGAGACAATATGTCTCACACTCCGGAGGATTTGGTCCAAAAAATTCACAATTTTGCAATAGTAGACGAGGTTGATTCTGTTTTAATAGACGACGCTAGAACACCGTTGATTATATCAGGTCCAGTCCCTGAAGGTGAAAGACATGAGTTTGATCAACTAAAACCTAAGGTCTTCAATTTGTATACTTATCAAAGAAAGTTGCTTACAAATATACTTGCAGAAGCTAAAAAAAAGATTTCCAATGGAGATAGAGATGAAGGTGGAAAACTTTTGTACAGAGTATTTCGTGGACTCCCTAAAAATAAAGCTCTTATTAAATTTTTAAGTGAAGAGGGAATCAAACAGTTATTACAAAAAACTGAAAATTTTTACATGCAAGACAACAATAGGGAGATGCATATTATCGACTCAGAACTTTATTTTGTAATTGATGAAAAAAATAATTCAGTTGAATTAACTGAAAAAGGACTAGAAAATTTGTCCGATAGTATTGAGGATAAAAATTTCTTTGTACTTCCTGACATAGGGACTGAAATTGCAAAAATTGAAAATCAAAACCTTAAACCAGAAGATGAAGCTGAAAAAAAGAATAAACTTTTTCTGGATTTTTCAGTAAAGAGCGAAAGAATTCACACCATGAATCAACTTTTTAAAGCATACACTTTATTTGAGAAAGACACCGAATATGTTGTGATGGACAACAAAGTTTTGATAGTGGATGAACAAACTGGAAGGATTATGGATGGAAGAAGATATTCTGATGGTCTCCACCAAGCAATTGAAGCTAAGGAAAATGTTAAAATTGAGTCTGCAACCCAAACTTTTGCAACTGTAACATTGCAAAACTACTTTAGAATGTACAACAAACTCTCCGGGATGACTGGAACAGCCATAACCGAATCTGGTGAATTTTGGGAAATTTATAAATTGGACGTAATAGAGATACCAACCAACAGACCTATCGCAAGGAGTGATGAAAATGATTTAATTTACAAGACAAAGAGGGAAAAATATAATGCTGTCATAAATGAAGTTAGTGAACTATCTAAAAATGGAAGACCTGTATTACTAGGAACCACATCAGTTGAAATTTCTGAATTGTTAAGTAAAATGCTCAACATACGTAAAATCAAACACAATGTATTAAATGCAAAACTTCATAAAAAAGAAGCTGAAATTGTTGCCGAAGCTGGACAAAGCGGAATAGTAACAATAGCTACTAATATGGCTGGAAGGGGAACAGATATAAAATTATCTGATGAAGTAAAAGAAGCAGGCGGGTTGGCAATAATTGGCACAGAAAGACATGACTCAAGAAGAGTGGATAGACAGTTAAGAGGAAGATCGGGAAGACAAGGAGATTCAGGTAGTTCGCAGTTTTATGTTTCATTAGAAGATAATTTAATGCGACTGTTTGGCTCTGATAGAGTGGCCAAAGTAATGGACAGAATGGGGCTTGAAGAAGGTGAAGTAATACAACATTCTATGATGACAAAATCAATAGAAAGGGCACAAAAAAAAGTAGAGGAAAATAATTTTGGAATAAGAAAAAGACTTTTGGAATATGATGACGTTATGAATTCCCAAAGAGAAGTAATTTACAAAAGAAGAAAAAACGCTTTACAAGGAAATAGATTAAAATTAGATATAGCAAATTTGATTTACGATACTTGTCAAGAAATTGTAACTGAGAGTATATCCAATAAAGATTATAAAAACTATGAATATAACATAATAAATACTTTTTCTGTTTCACCACCAATAAACATTGATCAATTTGAAAATAGTGATGAAAAATTATTGATCGAAACTACTTTCAAGAAAATTTATGAGACATACCAAAAAAAAGGTGAATTAAATGCCTCACTTTCATTTCCTGTGATAAAAAATGTGTATGAGGATCAAAGAAATAGATTTGAAAAAATTGTGGTTCCATTTTCAGATGGAAATAAAAACATAAATGTTGTAACTAACCTTGAAAAGGCATACAAAACTAATGGAAAGCAACTTATTGATGATTTTGAACGAAATATAAGTCTGGCTATCATAGATGAATCATGGAAAAACCACTTAAGAAAAATGGATGAATTAAAGCAATCCGTACAATTAGCTGTTCATGAACAAAAAGATCCGCTCCTCATCTATAAATTTGAGTCTTTTGAATTATTTAGAAATATGATTAGTTCTATTAATAGAGAAATAATATCATTCCTCTTAAAAGGCAACATACCCAGTCAAAATCCATCGATACAAGAAGCAAAAAAGTCCAAAAAGATTGAAAAATTAAAAACCTCTAAAGACGATATTTTAAATTCAGAAGAGCTGGCTGCAAAACAAAGAGCCATTGGTTCAAATACCGGCAACAACAATCAAAAAGTTGAAACAATTGTAAGGGAAATACCTAAAATAGGTAGAAATGAAAAAGTAAAAATACGGAATGTTAAAAATGGTGATGATAAAATAATTAAATTTAAAATGGCAGTTCCATTAATTAACAGTGGGGAATGGATTTTGATCGAAAAAATATAAATTAAATATAAATGAGTACTTACGCAAACGTTTTAACTTTAGCCATACCTGTCTTTTTCTTTCTTGTTCTATTGGAAATTCTCTACGGATTAACAAAAAAGAAATATTATTATAATTTTATGGATACACTTTCAAGTTTAAGCTCCGGAATTACAAACTTATTAAAGGATCTCCTTGGAATTGGAATTATTATTATCTCTTACCCGTTTATAAAAAAATCAATTTCAATCATAGAATTAAATGAAAGTATACTTTTATATATTGTTGCCTTTATATGTTTGGACTTTGCAAGCTATTGGAATCACAGGCTAAATCATTCAATTAATTTTTTTTGGAATCAGCATGTGATCCATCACAGTAGTCAGGAATTTAATTTAGCATGCGCTTTAAGACAAAGTATTTCCAATTTACTTGGCTATGGAGCAATTTTTTTAATTCCAGCAGCTTTTTTTGGAGTACCTCAGAAAGTGATTTCATTATTAGCTCCACTACATTTATTTGGTCAATTCTGGTATCATACAAAACATATTGGAAAGTTAGGACTCTTAGAATATATTCTAGTGACTCCGTCTCAGCATAGAGTACATCACGCGATAAATAAAGAATATATAGACAAAAACCTTTCTGCTATTTTTTGTGTTTGGGATAGATTATTTGGTACTTTTCAGGAAGAACTCGAAAATGTCCCATGTATATATGGTACTTTGAAACCTGTAAATACATGGAATCCGTTTATTATAAATTTTCAGCACTTATGGTATTTAATTATTGATGCGTGGAATACTAAAAAATTAGTTAGTAAAATTAAAATTTGGTTTATGCCAACTGGATGGAGACCAGATGATGTTAAAGCTAGAATTAAAAGAGATAAAATAATCGATGTATATAATCAAAAGAAATACAAAATTGAATATAAAAATATTCATATTTTTTATGCCATATTTCAATTTACATACATTAATGCTGGATTGTGGATATTATTAACTGGATATGATGAATTAGGGAATAATTTAAAGATGTTTTATTCCATTTTTATTTTAACTACCATTTTTGGATTTACATCCATTATGGACAGTTATAAGTGGGCATCATACGTTGAGTTACTTAGACTGATGATGGGAATATTCTTTATAAACAACATAATTGAAATTGAAAATTTCAACTTCTACTTATTTAATTTTTATTTTATGTTTTCTATTTTTCTTACACTTACTCTTTCAAACTATCTACCAAAGGAAAACAAAATGGTTTAAAAAAAATGCAAGAAAAAAATCTTGATTACCTTTTTTTAGGTCCAGCAAAACCCTTCAGAGGCGGAATTGCTGAAACCCAAGACTATCTTGCTGAAGAAATATCATCTATGAGATTAAAGGTTGAAGTTTGGACATTTTCAAAACTTTATCCAAAAGTATTTTTCCCAGGGAAAAGTCAATTTGATAAAAGCAAAAATCAAAAAAATAAATTGGATTCAAAGAGAATCATTCATGCTTACAATTTTTTTAAATGGAAATCTGTTGTAAAAAGAATTAATGCATTAAAACCAAGAATAGTAGTTTTTAGATATTGGACACCACTAATAAGTCCCTGTTGGTGCTATATAAGAAGTAAACTTGATACTTCTATAAAAACAGTTGGACTTATTGATAATTGGGAACATCATGAACCAAAAATATGGGATAAAAAACTTAACAGATATTTTGGGAGTTCAATGGACACGATAGTTACATTCTCAAAAGCAGTTGCGACAGAAATAAAAAAAACAATTGAAAAGAAAATTTTAATAGGCTTCCACCCTATTCCTAATAAAAAAAAATTTAAGAGTTTAAAACCTAATAATTATTCTAAAACTGAATCTAATATTGTTTTATTTTTTGGATTAGTTAGAAAATATAAAGGTCTAGAAATCTTGATTGATTCAATGAAATACAATAATAATTTTAAATTATTAATAGTTGGTGAGTTTTACGATAATAAAAGAAAGTATTTAAACTTAATTGAAAAGTTAAATCTAAAAGGAAGAGTAAATATTATTGATAAATTTGTTGGAAATGAAGAAATCACAAATTTTTTTGTAAAATCAAAAGCTGTAATTTTACCATACAAAACAGCCTCCCAAAGTGGAGTGATATCTTTATGTTATTTGTTTGACAAACCAATTGTTGTTTCAAATTTAAAGGGTTTAACGTCGTATGTTAAGGATGACAATTCAGGTGTTATATTCAATAATACTTCCAAAGATTTAGCAAATGCAATTAATATTGTTTTAGACAAAAAAAATAATTATAATTACTCTAGAAATATTAGGAAAAATAAAAAAAAGTATACATGGAATAGGTTTGCAAAAGAGCTTGTAAAGTTTACATTTAATGCTTAAAACTTAATTAAAATTATGAGATACATTATTCTAGCAATTTTATTAAAATCTTGTATGTCTGTTGGGCAGCTAAAAGATAATAAAAATCCGGTATGGGAACCACCAGCGAACAGCTTTAAAAATTTACAAAAAGCATATTTTGCTTCCGGCTGTTTTTGGTGTGTGGAAGCAGTATTTGAAAGTGTTAAAGGGGTTTATGAAGTATATTCTGGCTATTCAGGGGGTTATTTAAAAAATCCTACATATAACCAAATAGGGACAGGGAAAACGGGTCATGCAGAAGCAATAGAAGTCCTTTATAACGATGAAGAAATTGGATACGGGACTTTGTTACAGGTATTCTTTGGATCACACGACCCAACTACACTAAACAGACAAGGTCCAGACAGAGGTGAGCAATATAGATCCATTGCCTTTTACCAAAATGAGCGAGAAAAAAAACTTATTCAAGACTATATTAAACTTTTAGAAAAGAATAAGATTTTCGATAATAAAATCGTAACACAAATTATCCCACTTGAAGTTTTTTATTACGCTGAGCAATATCATCAAAATTATGAAAGACTAAATCCTTATGATCCTTATGTGAAAAATGTTTCCATACCAAGGATCAATCGATTTAAAAAACTATATCCAGAGTTATTGAAAGAATCATTTAATAATTAAAAATTCTATTCCTGAAATATTTATTTAGAAAATAGATATAAGTCGTTGAAAAAGTTGTACCCACTATGGCTCCAATTATAATATCCAATGGATAATGCACGCCTATATAGACCCTACTATATGCAATCAGTAAGGCTGAAAACACAATTAGTATTCTCAAAATTTTTAAATTTTTAAAAATAAATGAGAAAAAAGTAGCAAGAGCAAAGGAGTTTGACGCGTGTGCAGAAAAAAAACTAAATTTACCTCCACAATGACTAGACACAAGTCTTGATAATAATGAAATTTGTTGATCATGACATGGTCTTAGTCTTTCAAAAAATAATTTTGAAAGGTTTGTAGTTTGATCAACTATAAGAATTAAAATTATTGCTAATAAAAAAATATTCAAAGCCTTTGCCCTACCATGTCTTGTAAAAACGGTAAAAAGGAGTGATGTATAAATTATAAAGTTTAAATATTTATTTGTTATTATTAACCAAAAAAGGTCGAAACTTTTGGAACCTAGTGAGTTTAAATATAAAAAAACAACTTTATCAAAATCTATTATTTCTTCTATCATACAATCCAAATTACTTTTTGTTATCAATAAAATTTAAATCATAATTGAACCTTAAAAGTAAAAAAATTGATGATGACATTAAACCCACCAATAAACCAATCCAAATACCAACAACTCCTAAATGAGTATTAAGACCCAGGTAATAAGACGTAGGCAAACCGACTAATATGTAGGCAATAAAAATTAATAACGTTGGAATAAACACATCTTGGATTCCTCTTAATGCTCCTAAAACAACTGCTTGCAAACCATCAAAAATCTGAAAAACTCCTGATATCAAGAGAAGCTTTGAAGAAATTTCAATTACCTGGAATACATCTGATATTGATTTGTCACCAGTTTTACTTAAATAAATCCAAGGTAGATATTCATTAAAAAGTAAAAACATCAAACAAAAAAATAAATCAAATAGTAATATGATAAAAAACAAAGAATAAGCGATTTTTTTTAAACTTATCACATCGTTTTTTCCGAACATTTCCCCTACTCTTATCATGGCAACAACTGAAAACCCCATAGCAACCATAAATGTGATTGACGAAAGATTTAATGCTATTTGATTTGAGGCTTGTTCATTTTTTCCCAACAAGCCAGACATCCATATAGCCGCTACGAAGAAAAGAACTTCAAAAAACATTTGAAGTGCAGAAGGGAAACCCAAAAAAAATATTTTTTTTAGTATATTATAATTTAGGTTTGTTCGTATTAGTGTAGACAAGTACTTTTTCAAATTTGAGTTGAAATAAAAATAAAAAATTATAAATATCAGAGATGAAAATCTTGCAATTAAAGTGCCTATTGCAGCCCCCTCAATTCCTAATGAAGGAAACCCAAACTTTCCAAAAATTAAAATGTAATTTAAAATTATATTGATAAAATTGGAATATACCGTGGCGTACATTGCAGGAAGTGTCATTGACAAACCATCTGTGAATTGCTTAAAAGCTTGAAAAGTGATAAGCGGTATTAAAGATATTGAAACCCACTTTAAGTACGTATAAGCCAAAGAGACAACATATGACGGTTGTCCCATAAAAAAGATGAAATCTTTTAAATTGTTTACGCTAAAAAACATAAACATTCCCAAAAGTAAACACAATAGGATACCATGATTTAAAAAATCTTTTTCTGAATTATTTTTTTTTCCAATTGACTCAGATACGAGTGGAGTTAAAGCAGTAGAAAATCCAATTCCAATAGACATAGCAATCAAAATAAAACTATTACCAAGGGATACAGCAGCTAATTCACTGGTGCCTAATTTACCAACCATTATGTTATCAATCAACTGAACTACAGTGTGTCCTAAAAGCCCTAGAGTAACAGGATAGGATAATGTTAAATTGTATTTAAATTCTTTAGTATAATCTAATAATTTTAACAAAATCAGAGTTTAAAATAATCTACTAAATAAATCAACGACGCCATACTTGCAGCACCGAGCTCTAATTCTCTTTTATTGATTGATGAAAAGACATCATTTTCTGAATGATGATACTCAAAATATCTCTGAGAGTCAGGTCTAAAATCAACTAAAACATTTTTTTTATTTCTCAAAAAGGAGATTTCACCTCCGCTTATACCCTTCTCAAAATAATTAATGAAGTAAGGTTTAAAATAAATACTCCATTTTTCAATAATTGAAAATTTCTCGTCATTTGAATCAATATTAAAACCCCTAGGTGTAAATCCTCCCGCATCGGACTCTATTGCAAAAACATGATTTTCATTATTAATTTTAGATTCTTCATAATACTTTATAGCACCTCTTTTGCCGTTTTCTTCATTCATAAAAAGTACAATCCTTAATGTTCTTTTGGGTTTGTAATTAATTTTTTTTAATAATCGAGGAACTTCCATTGATTGTACCACCCCAGCTCCATCGTCATGGGCTCCATCTCCAAGATCCCAAGAATCAAGGTGGGCTCCAACAAGCATAATTTCGTCAGGGTATGTAGTTCCTTTGATTTCTCCAATAACATTATATGATTTTACTTCAGGTAAATTTCTACAATTTTGCTTTAAATAAAATTTTAAATTTTTATTTAAAGCAAGCATAGAACTGAGAAGTTCTGCTCCGTTTGTACTAATTGATGCAGCTGGGATTCTTTTTGACAATGGCAAAGCTCCGTAGCTCATAGCACCTGTATGAGGTTGATCATCTAGTTTTAAATTTAATGAACGAATAATAACCCCCACTGCACCAAACTTAGCTGCAATTTCAGCTCCTTGTACTCTTTGATTAACCACTTCAGAATAAGCTTGAAAGGTATTTACTAAATCTGCACGCATTGCCTTATTAAAAAAAACTATTTTACCTTCTACTTCATTTTTAAATTTTACAAGTTCATCAAATGACTTCACTTCAATTACATTTGCTCTAAGGCCACTTATGGGAGTTGAAATAGAACCCCCTAGCGCGCAAACAGGTACATTAATTGTGTTACCTGGGCTGGTTTCAATATTTGCATATTCAAATGTCCCTCGAATCCATTTAGGTACCATCACAGGTTGAAGATAGACTTTATCTAGGCCTAAATTCTCTAGTTCATTTTTTGACCATTCGATTGCTCTCTTTGAATTTAAAGAACCCGATAATCTGCCACCAATTTTATTAGACAAATGATCTAACCAATTATGACTTTTTCCGTCAGTCAAAGATTGCTCAAATAATATTTTAATTTTATTTTCAACTTCGCTCTGCGAAACTAAAATCTTTGTAAATAATAGAAAAAAAAGTATAAAATAAATTGTATTATTTCGGGGCATAAACCTTTATATTTTCAATTGAAATTGGGTCATCTCCCAGGATCATCAGCCTTTCAATAACGTTTCGTAATTCGCGAATATTTCCACTCCATGGATAATTTTCCAGAGTTTTTATCGCTTCATTGCTTATTTTCTTTTTGGATATCCCTTGTTCCCCAGAAATATTCTCAATAAAATGCTCACATAGATTTTTTATATCTGACTTTCTTTCCGATAGAGTGGGAATTTTAATTTCAATTACAGCTAACCTATGAAAAAGGTCTTCTCTAAAACTACCCAATTCAATTAGTTTTTTAATCTTTTTATTGGTAGCCGCAATTATTCTTACATCTACTTTAATCTCTTTTTCACTACCAACTCTTTGTATTTTCGCTTCTTGTAATGCTCTCAAAACTTTAGCCTGTGCTTTTAAGCTTAAATCGCCTATTTCATCCAAAAAAAGCGTTCCACCATTAGCTAATTCAAACTTACCTATTCTATCTTTAATCGCTGATGTAAATGAACCTTTAACATGGCCAAAAAGTTCACTTTCGATTAGTTCAGACGGAATGGCGGCACAATTTACCTCTATTAAAGGTTTTTCTCCTCTAAGGCTTTTATAATGTATTTGCTGAGCAACCATTTCTTTTCCAGTTCCATTTTCTCCAGTAATTAATACTCTTGCATTAGTAGGAGCGACTTTATCAATTAGTTTTAAAACATTTATAAATTTTGGAGAACTACCAATCATTTTATGCCTCTTGACAAGTCTTTTTTTAAGTCTGCTGTTTTCACTTTGCAGATTTGTTATCTTAAAAGCATTTTTTATGGATATTAACAATCTATTTAAATCTGGTGGTTTTTCTATGAAATCATAAGCACCTATTTTCATAGCCTCAACAGCAGTTTCGATATTCCCATGGCCTGTCAACATTATAAATGGTGGTGTTATGTCTTTTTTACTAGCAAATTTAAGTACATCTAATCCGTCTTTTTTTGGCATTTTAATATCACAAACAACTAAGTCAAAATTATTTCTAGATAGTTTATCAATTGCCTGATTTCCGTCAATCGCCTCATGAATTTTAAACTCGGAACTTTCCTCAGTTAAAATCCTTTTTAATACTCTTCTAATAGGCTCCTCATCTTCAATGATTAAAATCTTTTTCATCAAAAAAATTTAAGAAAACATATCTTTTACTTTTTCAAAAAAAGATTTGTCAGACTTTTCAGGCCTTGGCTCAAAGTTTTCATCTTTTTCCATTTTTTGAAAAAATTGCTTCTGTTCTCTATTTAAAACCTGTGGTGTCCATACATTTATGTGAACTAAAAGATCTCCTTTACCGTAAGAATTTACGTCAGGCAACCCTTTACCTCGAAGACGTAAAGTCTTTCCAGACTGAATACCAGAATCTAATTTTATTCTAACTTTTCCTTCAACCAGCTGAACTTCTTTTGAACAACCTAATACAGCATCCGAGAGGGATATATATAAGTCATAATGGAGGTGACTTCCATCCCGTATAAATTTATCATGCACCAATTCTTCAATCAACACAATTAAATCACCAGCAATTCCACTGCCAAAAGCTTCATTTCCCTTTCCTGACACCTTTAATTGCATACCTTCCTCAACTCCAGGAGGAATTTTTATATTTACTGTTTCTTGTGAAGAGATCATTCCGTTTGAATCACTGCCTTTTGGCCTGTTTTTAACCTCTTGTCCAGATCCATTACAATAAGAACAAGTGGAAGTTGTTTGCATTCTACCCAAAATTGTGTTTGCTATTCTTACACTTTGACCACTTCCTCCACATTGAGAACAATTAGTAAAATTTAATCCGGGAGCTTTAATTTTTCTTTTAACCTTAACTTTTTTATCAACACCACTAAAAATCTCTTCTAATGATAACTTTACTCTGATTCTCAAATTTGCTCCCTTAGAAACTCCTCTGTTACTTGCGCCAAAACCATCAAAACCACTACCAAAAGCACTTCCAAAAATATCACCAAATTGACTAAAAATATCGTCCATACTCATACCTGACGATCCAAAACCTTGACCGCCTTCAAATGCTTGATGCCCAAATTGATCATACCTTGCTTTTTTATTAGGATCTCCAAGAATCTCATAAGCCTCAGCTGCTTTTTTGAAGTTTAATTCTGCTTCACTGTCGCCTGGATTTTTATCTGGATGGTATTCTATAGCTTTTTTTCTGTATGCTTTCTTAATTTCAGAACTAGAAGCATTTTTAGAAATACCGAGAATATCATAATAATCTTCTTTCATAATTTTATCATTGACCAACTACAACTTTAGGATAGCGAATGATTTTATCTCCCAATTTGTAACCTTTTTCTATAATATCAATTACTTTTCCAGAATTTTTTTTATCAGATTTTATCTGCGATATGGCTTCATGCAACTCGGAATCAAAAGAATCTCCCTTAGTTACTTCTAATTCCAATAAACCATTATTTTTTAAAATATCATTGAATTTGTTAAAAATTAACTCCAAACCTACCGAGTCGTGTGAGTTTTTTATTTTTTTTGATTCTTTTATTGCTCTTGAAAAATCATCAAGTATAGGCAAAAGACTTGAAATTACTTCTTGTCCAGCCGTTTTATACAATTCAATTCTTTCTTTTGTAGTTCTCTTTTTATAATTTTCAAATTCAGCAAAAAGTCTTAAGTACTTTTCCTCTTCCTCCTTTAATTCTATTTTTAAATCTTTAATCTGATTTTCAAACTTAGATTTGCTAAGGTTATTTTGCTTTTTATTAACGGGTTTCTTTGCCACTTTTTTTTTATTACAATTAATCAAATTTTTTGCCAAATTATAAAAATTGCCAAATTGTCATCTTTAATCATTTTTTAAATTTGAAAGGGCTTCTTCTAATGTTGGAAACTTAAAATTAAATCCCAAATTGATGATTTTTGATGCACTAACATTTTGGCTATTAAAAATTAAAACACTCATTTCTCCAAAAAGTAGTCTAATTATGATTTTGGGAATAGGAATTGGAAGTACCAATCTGTTTAGTGACTTTGCATAAAGCTTGATAAATGTTTTTTGTTTTACAGAATTAGGGCTAACTGCATTGTAAATTCCAAACCATTTATTATCAATTGATTCCATTATCATTTTTGATAAATCATATTCATGTATCCATGACTGGTATTGTTCGCCACTACCGATTGGGGCAGATAAGTTAAGTTTCGTTGGAATTTTAAGAGTTTTTAAAATCCCGCCTTTTTTACTTAAAACTAAACCTATTCTAAAAATTGTAAGATTTAGATTAAGTTTTTTTAACTTGTAAAGTTGATTTTCCCATTCTAAAACAACTTGTTGAAGGTATGTTTCCCCCTCACATTCTGATTCCTCATCATATATTTTTTCATTTGAAGATTTATATATCCCTATAGCCGATGCACAAACTATATGTTGAATGTTAGATTTATGCTTATATTTTTTCAAAGACTCAAGAAGAAGGTTGGCGCTTAACAATCTACTAGTTAAAATATTTTTTTTTCTCTTTTTCGTCCATCTTTTAGAAATACTCTCTCCAGCTAAATGCACAATATGTGTGACTTCGTCAAAACATTTATTGTCAATTGATTGATTGTACGGATTCCACATGAATCCGTTAAGTTTCGTGGACTTATTAATATTAGATTGATTTCGTGTCAAGTAATTTACTGAATAACCCCTTAAGAGGATTTCTTTAGTAAGGTGTGAACCAATATTTCCTGTAGCACCTGTAACCAAAAATTTTATTTTATTTTTTTTCAAAATTTCGAAATTAAAATTTTTTGATAGCTCTAATCATTTTTTTCTTATTGTTTGGTCCTGGAATTTTTTCAACATCTAATTTTAAATCCTCAAGCGTGTAATACAAATTATCCATAGATGAAAAAGTAACAAAAACAGAAGATTTATTCATTGAATTGACAATTGGCTTAATAACCTTTTTTGTCCACAATTCAGGTTGAACTCTATGGCAAAACGGATCAAAATAAATTATATCCGTTTTAAAGGATATTTCATAATTCTGTATTTCAGAATTTACTTTTTTCAATGTAAAATTTTTTGACATTTGAACTGACAAATTCCATTTTGATTCGTGAATGATTTTAAACATGTTGTCTTTAGCATGTGAGTTTTTATCATAATTCAATTGTATAATTTCCGTGGCTTCAAGTGGATAAGCTTCAATAGAAAAATAATTGAAATTTACATCTGTGATTAATTTGGATTTTTTAAGTGTTAAAAAAGTATTCAAACCTGTACCAAAACCAATCTCAAAAATGTTACAATATTTTTTATTTGGGTTGAGTTTTTTCCAAAAATATAACCCATTTTTGATAAAAACATGTATTGATTCAGATATGGCTCCATATTTTGAATGATAATGCTCATTAAGTTCTGGTAAATAGATTGAGGAACTTCCATCATCAGTAATGCATACTATTTTTTTAAATTTTTTCATTAATAAAGGTTCAAAATCAAAAAATTATAGAGGTAATATTTAAATTTAGTACTAATTTAGTTTTAACAAAATTAATTATGATAGTAGAAAAAACTAAATACTCGAGATTAAAAAATATAGATTTTAATAATTTAAAATTTGGAGAGGTTTTTACTGATCATATGTTTGTTTGCGATTATGAAGATGGGAATTGGATTGATCCAAGGATTGTGGCCTACAATAAAATCGAAATAGAACCCTCTGCAAATGTATTCCACTACGGTCAGGCTGTATTCGAGGGAATGAAGGCATATAAAGACGATTCAGAAAAAATTTGGCTTTTTAGACCCACCGAAAACTACAAAAGAATATCTATTTCTTCACAAAGGTTAGCTATGCCTGAACTCGGGGAAAATATTTTTTTATCCGCTTTAAATGAATTATTATTACTTGATTGTGATTGGGTTAAACCTGGAATTGGAAACTCAGTTTATATAAGACCATTTATTTTTGGAAGCGAACATTGCATAGCTGCTGCTCCCTCGAAAAAATATAAATTTATGATAATCTTGTCTCCTGTTCAAAGTTATTACAGTGGCTCAATCAAAGTTCTTGTAGCTGAAAAATATTCTAGAGCAGCCAGCGGTGGTGTTGGGTATGCAAAAGCTGCGGGTAACTATGGATCACAATTTTATCCAACAAGCTTAGCACAAAAAGAAGGATACGATCAAATAATATGGACAGATTCAAAAAATCATAAGTTCTTAGAAGAAGCTGGAACAATGAATATTTTTGTTCGCATTGAGGATACGCTAATTACAGCTCCAACAACGGATACAATTCTTGATGGTATTACTAGAAAAAGTATTATCAAGATTGCAGAAGACAAAGGTATTAATGTTGAGGTGAGGCCTATTTCTATTGATGAGGTTATAGAGGCCCATTCAAAAGGGAGACTTAAAGAAATTTTTGGCTCAGGAACTGCTGTTCTAGTTAGTGAAATTTCAAGTTTTGGATATAAAGAAAAAAAATTTGACTTGAATTATATAGAAAACAGTTACGCTTCAACATTTAAGTCTATTCTCACAAAAATCCAATATAATTTAAGCCCAGACCCTTATGGTTGGAGATCAGAAGTTGGTACAATTAAAGTTTAAGAATTTTTCCAATATCGGGTTTGAAGTAATGAGGCCCTTTTAATACTTTGCCATCTTCTCTGTAAATGGGTTTTCCATTTTCCCCGAGCTTACTCATATTTGAACTTTGAATTTCTTGAAAAATTTCCTCAATTTTATTTTGAAGGCCGTGACTGATTATAGTACCACATAAAATGTAAAGCATATCCCCTAAAGCATCCGCAATTTCAACAAGATCATTTTCTTTAGTAGCTTTCAAATATTCTAAATTTTCTTCTTCCATTAATTTAAATCTTAGGAGTTTGATTTCTTCTGGTATATTTGCCTTAGGCTCATTCAAATAATTTATATTAAATTTTTTGTGAAATAACTTCACTGAATCTAACTCTTTTTTTATCATGAAAATATTTATTAGTTTCGA
>CETK01012090.1_pt1 | contig 27170 bp, 25 predicted proteins | sample 361431 | NCBI WGS metagenome assembly CETK01 (sample SAMEA2622452, study PRJEB7988) | marine metagenome | biome: marine biome (ENVO:00000447); feature: surface water layer (ENVO:00002042); material: "saline water (ENVO:00002010), including plankton (ENVO:xxxxxxxx)" | depth 5 m | reverse complement strand
ACTGAGCTAAGGTACCGTTGATTTGCAAATATATAATCTCTTTTTTTTTTAGCAAATGTTTTTAAATTTTTAAACATAACTCAATTTTGGTTTATTTTTAAATATGAATTTGATTATAGATTGCGGAAATACCAATTTAAAATATTTTATTTTCAAAAACCAAGCGTTGGTCACCACCAGCCTTTTTAAATGGGAAGATGATTGGTCTAATAAAACTATAGAGAATTTTCCTGATTTAAAAAATATTTTGTTGTCTGATGTTACAGGAAAATACAATACAGAGGAATTAGAAAAAAAATTCCCTAACAACAAAATTTATGATGTAAAAGCTCTTGATTTTCCTTTTGAAACAAATTACAACAAAGAAAACCTTGGTGTCGACAGAATTGGTCTAATAATAGCAGCAATTAATAAATTCCCAAAAGAAGATTGTCTAGTAATTGACGCAGGAAGCTGTTTGACTTTTGATTTGATATCTTCAAAATCAGTTCACTTAGGAGGATTAATTTCCCCCGGTTTGTTCATGAGATTTAAAAGTTTAAGCCAATATACGAGTTCACTTCCTCATATAAACTTTGAAGATAAAAAAAAGGGAATAGGCAATGATACCGAAAATGCAATTCAAAGTGGGATAATGGAGGGATTTATTTTTGAAATAAATGGACAAATTGAAAAATTTAAAAGGGAAATACCAAAATTGAAAGTTATTTTGACAGGTGGGGACTCTAAATACTTGTATAAAAGAATTAAAAATAGCATCTTTGCCGAACAAGAATTTCTAGCATCTGGGTTAAATAACTTATTGATATGCAACAATCTATAATTTTAATTAGATTAAAATTAATTTTATTTTCACTTTTTATAAAGTTATCTTTCGCACAAAATAGCACAGCATCTCCTTATTCGTTAGGTGGATTGGGTGACATTACTTTTAAGGGGAATGTTATAAACAGAATGATGGGTGGGGTTAGTGTTTTTTCGGATTCAATTCATGCTAATTTGAATAATCCTGCAAGTTTAGGAGAATTAAAATTGACCACTTTTTCTGTGGGTATTCATTATAAAAACACTCAGATATCTTCTAGTAATTCTGTAGATGATAGTAAAACAGGATCTCTTGATTATATAGCCGTATCAATCCCTACAAAGTTTTTTTCATTTAGTTTTGGATTAATACCTTATTCATCAGTTGGGTATAGATTACAAGCGAATAATTTTTCTAATGATGATGAGCTGGTAATCTCTCGATTTGAAGGAAGGGGAGGAACAAACAAATCATTTTTTACAGTGGGTTTTAAATTATTAAAATTTATAAGTTTAGGAGGTACTATTAATTATAATTTTGGCAAGATTTCGACACAGGCCTCAAATCAAAACGAAAACATTGATTTTGGTACTTTTTTAACTAGTGAATCTTCTTTATCAGGACTTGATTATGAACTGGGCACTCACTTTAAATTTGATGTATCAAAAAAAATCATTGTACAAAGCTTTCTGACATACAAACCAGAAAATAAGTTAAATTCACGAAACAAAAGAGTATATTTCACTCGTTCTCTTCAAAGTACAAATATTGGTGATATCAAAGAAGTAGATCTTACCTCAAATAACTTGGAATTGGTAAAATTAGTCATAGGACAAAGATTTAAATACGGCATTAGTCTTAGCAAAGAGAAAAAATGGTTTTTAGGTTCACAATATTCCTTCGCTCAATCTAGAAATTTTAAAAATGAATTTATGAGTCAGGGAAATATTTCATATGAAAATGCAAACTCACTTTCTATAGGTGGGTATATTTTACCTGATTACAGTTCTATTACAGATTATTGGAAAAGAATAGTTTATCGAGCAGGGTTTAGAAGTGAAAATACTGGTATAAAAATTGATACTGATATTTTGAAAGAAAGAGTTTTTACAGTGGGAGCGAGCTTTCCTTTAGGCGGGTATTACAGTGCAAGCAATGTGTCGGGATTTTCAAACCTGAATGTTGGTTTTGAATTTGGTTCTAGGGGGATCAATTCAGAGAGTCTATTTAAAGAAAATTTTTGGGCTCTAAGAATTGGTTTATCTTTGAACGACTTATGGTTTATAAAAAGAAAGTATAATTAGAAATGAAAAGTAGAATATATATAAAAATGTTAATTTCCTTAGCATTAGGGATCAAGTTAAGTGCTCAAGACAGCCAAGACTGTGCTCAAAATCTGTCAATATTTGCTGAAAATGCTAAAGTTAAAAATTACAAAGCAGCGTACGAACCTTGGAGCAATGTTAGAGATGAGTGTCCTGACTTAAATATTGCCATATATGCTTATGGTGAAAGAATTCTTAAAAATAGATTAAAAAACAGTCAAGAATCAGAAAAAATTGAGCGTCAAAATGCTTTGCTAGAGCTATATGATGATTGGGTTAAATATTTTCCAGCTAAAAAAGGAAGAAATGATATTGGAAATATTTTGTCAGCAAAAGCTCAGACAATGATCGACTTCAAAATAGGAAGTAAATTAGAGATCTACCAGATTTTTGATGAAGCCTTTAAAGGAGATTTAGAAAGCTTTTCAAATCCAAAACGGCTTTACAGTTATTTTAAAATATTTTACGAATTATATAAATCTGGTAATGAAAATATTTCCACAGAAGAGTTATTCAATAAATATGAGGAAGTATCAGAGAAGTTTGAAATTGAAGGTGTAAAAATTTCGAAAAATTTGGATAAGATATTAAAAAAAGAGTCTGGAGGAGAGGCACTTACCACAAGGGACTTAAAGCTAAGAAAAGTTTATGATTCATATTCTAATGCAATAGCTGTATCCTTAAAAAGCCTAGATGCCATAATGAGTAAAGAGTCAAGTTGTGATAATCTGATCGTTTTATATGAAAAAAACTTTTTCCAAAACAAAAGTAATCTTGTATGGTTAAAAAGAGCAGCCGCTAGGATGTATGCTAAAAATTGTTCAGACAGTGAACTTTTTGTTCAACTAGTTGAGGCTATGTATAGCGTTGAACCTTCGGCGGATTCTGCTTACTATTTAGGTTCTCTTAACGACAAAAAAGGTAAAGATGAACGAGCAGTAGCGTACTGGGAAGAATCTCTTGGTTTAGAAAATGATCCTTATAAAAAAGCAAAAATATTATATAAAATTGCACTAAAATTTAAAGAAAAAGGAAGGAAAAGTACAGCACGGAATTATGCCAGAAAAGCGCTAAATTTCCAGCCATCTTTAGGAAAAGCTTACCTGATGATTGCAAATTTATATGCAAATAGTGCTAATAATTGTGGAAATTCACAGTTTGATAAAAGAGCAGTATACTGGTTAGCTGCAAATACAGCTAAGAAGGCTGGAAGAGTTGATGCTTCAATTAAAAAAGCAGCACTTAAAACTGCTGCAAGTTATAATGGAAGAGCACCTTCAAAAACAGATATTTTTACAGAAGGAATGGAAGGTAAGGTGATTACATTTTCTTGTTGGATTAATGATAGTGTCAAAGTTCCAAAATTGTAAGTGAAAAAACCTCTCAGAAAATATCAATTTTTATGCTATGTATTAGTTTTTAGTATCTCTCAGTCTTGCTCAAATTGGGAAAAGACTGAATTAAAATCTAGTGAGGCAACAGATCCATTAGCAATATCTTTTAATATTAGGATGGTTTATACAGACTCTTTAAAAATCAATTCTATTTTGACAGCTGCTAAACACGAAGATTATAGAAACTTATTTTACAAATATTCAATTTTTCCGAATGGTTTGAAGCTTATTTTTTATGATGATTTTGGTTGTCCTAATCTAGTTGAAGCGGATTACGGAACTATTTACAAGGATACATCAATTTTAGACCTAGTTGGAAATGTGAAAATTTCTTCAAGTGATGGTGACTATCTTGAAACAAATCAATTATATTGGGATGCAGAATCCGATTGGTTTTTCACCAATAAAAATTTTAAGTTTTGGAATTCTGACTATGATGTTTCAGCTGTTAGATTAGACGCAAATAAACAATTTACAAAATTTAATACAGGCAGATTAACTGGCACTATGAGTGTTGAGGAAGAGCAAAAATGATAAGATATCGAATATCAGAATTAATTTATTTAGTAATTTCCATAATATCAATAAGAGAAGTTTTTTTAATATGGAGTTTGAATCCAAAGAAAGCATATTTATTTCTCGGTTTTTTTATTGTTTCAATTTTTATGTTTTTTTTCAGAAGATCAGTTAGGAAAAAATTAAATGATAAGAATAGATGAATATAGCGGATATTGTTATCATAATTTGTTTACTTATGTCAGCTTTTTTTTCTGGAATGGAGATTGCATTTGTGTCATGTAACAGGGTTTTTCTGGAGATCGAAAAAAATAAAAAAGGAATAATAGCAAAAGTTTTAAAATACATTACATCTAATCCTTCACAATTTATAACAGCCATGTTAATTGGAAATAACATTTGTCTTGTTATTTATGGAATTTTTATGGGTGACAAAATCACTCAAATTATTTATTCTGATTTGAAAACAGTTCCCTTACCAGTAAATATTTTATTTGTTCAAACTTTGATTTCAACTTTTATAATTCTAATTACTGCGGAGTTTCTTCCAAAGGTTTTCTTTCAATTATATGCTAACCAAATGATAAAATATTTTGCTTTGCCTAGTTCTTTTTTTTATTCAATTTTTGTACCAATTAGTTTCTTGATTTTGAAAATCACAGACAATTTTTTGAGAGTTTTCACTAACTCAAAATCTGAGAAAATTCAGTTAACTTTCTCAAAAAATGAGTTGGGAGAATATATTGAAGAACAAGTAGAGGCAGTAAAAAATAGAGAGCAACTCGATTCGGAAATAGAATTTTTTCAAAACGCTTTAGAGTTTTCTGAAACAAAGGTTAGAGAAGTAATGATACCTAGAGCTGAAATAATTGGAATTAATAAATCCGAGAACATACTAAAACTATCCACTCTATTTGAGTCTACGGGGTATTCAAAAATTCCTGTTTATGATGAAAACATAGATGACATAATTGGTTTTGTTCACGTTTTTGAAATGCTTAAAAAACCAAACTCAATTTCAGAGATTTTACTTCCAATTGAATACGTCCATGAACCGAATTTAATTACAGAAGTTTTAAAAAAATTAACTAGAAAAAGAAAAACTATTGCAGTGGTCTTAGATGAATACGGAGGAACTTCCGGATTGCTAACAGTTGAAGACATTGTTGAGGAACTATTTGGTGAAATTGAGGATGAATATGACGTAATTAATCATTATGAAAAAAAAATAAATGTGAATACTTTTGAGTTTTCAGCAAGATTAGAGATAGATTATTTAATAAGAAAATACAAATTCAATTTACCTCAAGATGAAAATTACGAAACCCTTGGAGGATTGATTTTCCATTTAACTGGAGAAATACCAAAGAAGGATACTGTTTTTTCAATAAATGATTTACAAATAAAGGTTCTCAGTGTATTGTCTAACAAAATTGAAAAGGTTTCTTTAAAAAAAGTAAATACTTAAACAAAATTAGTTTCACATTTTATTTTTAGTCAAGAAATTGTAAATTCGTGTCGATAAAATTTAAACGTGGCTGTATTAGGTAAAATAAGGGAAAAATCGTTTTTTTTAATATTAGTAATTGGTTTAGCTTTGTTTGCATTTGTCATTTCTGGTGCACTCGGAACTGGAAACTCAAATAATAATGAAGATGTAGCCATAGGTATTGTAAATGGAAAGGAAATTCCTTTAGAGAATTTCCGATATATGGTAGAACAAACTGAGAGAAATTTTGGTTTAACAACCATGCAAGCCGTCGAAAATGTTTGGAAGCAATATATACGAAACCTTGTATTTGAAGATCAGTTTGAATCTCTAGGCATTGATGCTGGAAGAGATCAAATTGAGCAAGTTGTCTCTTCAACCGAGTCAATAATCAACGATGAAAGATTTATTAATGAAGCAGGTTTTTTTGATTTTGGATTATTCACAGATTTTATTATCCAAATGAAAAATACTAATCCGCAAGCGTATGAATCATGGAAACAACAAGAACTATCTATAATATCTTCGGCGAAAGAAAATATCTATTTTGACTTAATTAAATCAAGTATTGTTGTTACCCCAAAAGATGCAGAAATTTTTCATCACCTTGAAAATGACAATATAGATATTGAGTATGTAAATTATCCTTACTCAAGTATTCCAGATACAGTCTTTAATATATCTGATAAAGAAATAAAAAATTATATAGTCCAAAACAAAGACAAATACTTTAGAGAAGCATTCAGAGCAATTGAATATGTATCCTTTTTTGAAAACGCAACTGAAAAAGATATTAAGGATATCAGAGAGTCATTGATTAATTTGACTGAAGATAGATATGAATATAATGAAGTTTCAAAACTGAGTGACACCATTATTGGATTTTATAACACAAAATTCTTAAATGACTTTATAAATAGATATTCTGATGAGGAGTTTGATTCAATATATATAACCAAAGGTAAATTACCTTCAGATTATGCTGAAATCTTATTTAATCTTAATATAGGAGAGTCTTTTGGGCCTTATAAAGACATTAACAGTTTTAAAATCTCAAAATTAATCGATAAAAAGAAAAACGGTTCAATAAGAGCAAGCCATATATTAATTTCTCACAATGAGTCTAAGAATAAGCCACTAGATGTTAGTAGAACAAAAGTTGAAGCAAAAAAACTTGCAAATAACCTATTTAGACAAATTTTAAGAAATAAGTCAAAATTTGAAATCTTGGCTGAAGAGTTTTCTGACGGTCCCTCCAAATCGTTAGGTGGAGACCTCGGTTTTTTTACTGAAGATCAGATTGAACCCGCCTTTTTTGATTTTGCAAAAAGAAATAGGGTTGGGAAAATCGGTATAGTAGAGACATCTTTCGGCTTTCATATTGTTAAAATTGTAGACAAAGAAGACCTAGTTTTACTGGCAAGTCTTACAAAATCAATTGTGCCATCCGAACAAACATCAAACGAAGTTTTCAAAAATGCCACTGAGTTTGAAATGAATGCATTGAATGATAATTTTCAAATTGCAGCTCGTGAAAGTGAATACAAAGTAAGATTTATTCCAAAAATCAATGAACTAGACGAAAATTTACCTGGCTTACCATCTCAAAGAAGAATTATCCAGTGGATTTTTGATGAAACCAGAAAGGTTGGTGAGATTAAAAGATTTGATCTTTCTTTTGGGGGTTATGTTGTGGTAAAATTAAATAATATTATGGACAAAGGGGTCGCATCGATTGATGAAGTGAGAGACGAAATAACTCGAGAGCTTTTGAAAAAAAAGAAGGCTGATCTAATAATTAAAGACAATATAAATCTTAATTCTCTAGAAGAATTTGCTTCAAAAAATAAATTAGATATTATTACAGCAAATGCCATAAACCAAAAAAGTGGGACTATTGTTGGCTCTGGTAACGAGCCGTATATTGTTGGTAAGGCCTTTGGGCTTGATGAACTCCAAACCTCTAATTTTTTAATAGGTAATAGTGGTGTTTTTAAATTAAAAATCATAAAAAAATCTGTTGCAGACGATCTTTCTGACTATTCTAAACTTGCATTAAAATTGGAAACTGAAGAAAGAGAAAAACTTCCAAGTTTAATTATTTCTGCATTAGAGAACATTGCTGAAATCGAAGACAATAGATCTATTTTTTATTGATTTATAAATTATAATTTCATTTTTGAGAATGGGATTATTGTTTTATATCCCTTTTCTTTAAAATATTTTGGTGTTTCGTTATCCCCAGAGGCAAGAATAAAATCTCCACCCCAAGAACCTAAACTTTTTATTTGGCCATAAAAATCTTTAAATAAAAACTTTTGTATTGGTTTTTTGCAAATAATTTTTGAGATAATTTCTTCATGTTCTTTTATCAGTTCATTAAAGGTCTCTTGATTTTCTTCTTTAACAATAATCTCTCCTAAAGAGCTGATTCTTAAAATATCATTTTTAAATTCATTTTTTTGATTTAAAAATTTAGTTACTTCATTTTGACTGTTGATTTTTTTATTTAGGTGAATAAAAAAAAGATTATCCTTAAATGGTGGTGAAAATTTTGTTTGAGTTATTTTGATAACTTCATCCTTCTTTTGAAAAAATATTGAATTTTTTGCATTTGCAGCGGCAATATCATAGCCGCTTCCTTGGTAAGTTGTCTCTAATAACTCATATGGGTTTATGTTTAGCCAATTTGAAATATTATTAATAATAGTTGAAGAAGATCCTAAACCCCAATTTCGATTAAACTCAAGGTTTGTCGATATATTTAAGCCTTGTCCAGCGAATCCTGGAGAAAATTCATTTATACTTTTTAAAAGTTTTGACAGTGAATATATATCTTCGGTTTTTGTTTTTTTAGAACTTATTAATTTAAAACTTAAGTCAAATTTACAATCTATCCATTTTTTGTTGTTGCAAGTGTAAGCTTTCCAAACAATATATTTTTCTGTATTTTTCTTAATCGATAATTTTTGACCATATTTAGTAGGTATTGCGAGTCCTTTAGCTCCCTTCAATATTAGATATTCAGCTGTAATTAGTAATTTTCCGTTACTATAATAATTCATTCTATTTTTTGTTTAGAAATTCTCTAACTTTTTTGTGAGTAATATGATTAGTTTTAAAATACTCGACAGCTTTATTTTTTTGAATTTGGTCTGCACCAAGTTGGTTCAATATGTTTGATAAATGCATTTTCATATGACCTTTTTGGATTCCTGTAGTAATTAAAGATTTTAAAGCAGCAAAATTTTGTACTAAACCTGCTGCGGCAACAATCTGTGATAGTTCACTGGAATTTGGATTTCCAAGTAAATCATGTGCCCATTTTACCAATGGATGAATTTTTGTTAGTCCACCAACAGTACCAATTGATATGGGAACTGTTAAATCAAAATGAAAGTCATTATTTTTGATGTACGCATTTGTTAGACCAGTATAATTTCCATCCCTAGATGCATATGCATGAATACATGCTTCTACAGATCTAAAATCATTACCTGTCGCAATTACAATTGCATCTATTCCATTCATAATTCCCTTGTTGTGAGTAACTGCCCTAAAGGTATCTACTTTAGATATTTTTACAGCATTTATAAAACTTTCGACAAATTTCTTGTCCTTTAATTCGTTATCTTTTTCAAGATCTTCGATTTTACAATTAAGGGAGGCTTTGACAAGACAATTGGGGTTATAATTAGATAAAATACTCATCACAAAATCTATTTTTTCACCATTTCCGTTTAAAAAATATTTTTCTTTAACAAAAAATTTGATCGTATCTGTTATTTTTTCAAGGCATGAATTTATAAAATTTGCACCCATAGAATCAACTGTATTAAATTTTACAAAAATTTGATAATAGTTATCAATTTTATTGTTCATATCGACAAGTTCCAAACTAGTAACACCACCACCTCTTTTTTCCATATTGGAAGTTATTGGCTTCAATTCTTTGATTATTTTTTTCTTTATTTTCTTAAAAAAAGATTCAAGTTTTAAAAAAGAACCATTATAAAAAAAATGAATTTGTCCAATTTTTTCTACTCCCAAAATTTCAGTTTTTAATCCTCCGAACCTTGCCCAAAATTTAGCTGTTTTGGATGCTGCAGCAACAATACTGCTTTCCTCTGTTGCCATAGGTATAGTATAATATTTACCATTGATTAAATAATTAGGCGCTACTGCAAAAGGAAGATAAAAATTTGATATTGTGTTTTCTATAAATTCATCATGAAGATTTTGAATTGATAAATCGTCATTCAAATATTGGAAGAGAATATATTTAGCTTTTTTATTATTATGGAAATGGTTATTAATTATCCAATCAATTTTTTCTAGCTTATTCTTTTTTGAGAAGCCATTCACGAAATTGTCCATAGAGCTGGAGTTTTGTTAAATATACCATATTAGAAGAACAATTTTTGGATGTTTTGTAAAAGAAATTAACCTTAACTTGCAACTAAATTTAAAAGATTTGAAAAATCTAATTTTTTTACTTTTTGTAAATATTGTTTTCTCTCAACAGATTTTACTTAATAATGAAGACATATGGAATTTTAAATTTGAGCAACAAACATACAATTCAATTCACCATTTCAAGACAAAAAATTATTATTCAACAATTGAAATTGATCGCGATAATAAGAAATCAAAAATTCTACTACGTGCTTATGAAACTGGAGAGATTGTAGATATTATATTAGATTCTTCAACTTCTGCAAAGATACCTTTTTTCACAAATTATTTTTTTTCAAATGATGAGAAAGAAATAATATTAGAAACTAATTCATATCCACTTTATAGAAGGTCTAAGTTAGCAGAGTATTACACCTATAATATCCTTAATGATGAAGTAAGTTATATATTTAATGGCTTAATTCAAGAACCTTTTTTCTCTCCAGATGGCGAAAAGGTGGCATTTATTTATAATAGAAATTTATATATCAAATTTTTAAAAAACAATGTTATCAAGCAAATTACTTTTACTGGAAATGAAAATATACTTAACGGAGTAGCAGATTGGGTCTATGAAGAAGAATTTGGTATAGTTCGTGCTTTTGATTGGGACAAGGACAGCAATAATCTTGCTTATATTGTTTTTGATGAAACTAATGTTCCTAAATATTCAATGAAAATATTTGGTAGCGGATTATATCCTTATGAATATAAATTTAAATACCCCAAGGCAGGTGAAAAAAACTCTATTCTAGATTTGAAAATATATAATCTAGAAAGTGAAAGAACTAATTCAATTGATTTCAATATAAGTAAAAACGATTTTTACTACATTCCGAGATTAAAATTCAGCAACTATTCAAGCAAATTATACATTCAATCTTTAAATAGACTCCAAAATAAATTAATGTTATCAAGTTATGACTTAGATTTAGGAATAATTAAAACAGTTATAGAAGAAAAAGATGAAACCTATTTAAATATTCAGGAAAAAATCTGTTTTTTAGAAAATGATAATTTCTTATGGATAAGTGACAGAGATGGATTTGACCACATTTATCTGGTGGAAAGTAATGGAAAGAAAATTAGACAAATCACTTATGGGAAGTGGGATGTTGATAAATTATTGGGTGTAGATAAAAACACCATATACTATACTTCCACTGAAGATAACTCGATTGAAAGAGTTATTTATAGTATAAGTCTAAACGGTAAGAATAAAAAAGTACTTTCACCCAAATCTGGTTATAATGGAGCATCTTTTACATCAAATTATAAATACTTTATCCACACTTTTGAGGACAGTAATACACCAATAATCTATTCGCTTAGAGAGAGTAAATCCGGGAATTTAGTAAGAAAAATAATGGATAACAACGAACTTCTTGAAAAGCTTAAACCCTATTCTCTTTCCCCAAAAGAGTTTTCTGAAGTGAATATAAATGGCGAAAAGCTAAATATGTGGATGATTAAACCGACAAATTTTAATCATGAAAAAAAATATCCGTTGTTAATTTATCAATATTCAGGACCTGGATCTCAAGAAGTTAAAAACAGATGGAATAGCAATCGAGACTTTTGGCACCACATGTTAACTCAGAAGGGTTACATAATAGCATGTGTTGACGGAAGAGGAACTGGTTTTAAGGGTAAAAAATTTAAAAAAATCACATACGGTCAACTCGCTAAATACGAAACAGAAGACCAAATATCCTTTGCAAAGTATTTATCAAAACTTCCCTACATTGATAAGGAAAGAATTGGAATTTGGGGATGGAGTTATGGTGGGCTGATATCAACAAACTCAATTTTAAAAGGCAATGAAATATTTTCACTTGCCATTGCTGTGGCTCCTGTTACTAATTGGAGATTTTACGATACAATTTACACCGAAAGATTTATGGGAATGCCAGATGAAAACTCTGATGGGTATGATTTAAATTCACCTCTTAACTATGCTCATTTATTAGAAGGAGATTATTTGTTAATCCATGGTTCTGCAGATGACAATGTGCACCTACAAAACACAATGCGAATGGTGGAAGAATTAATTCAAGAAGATAAACAATTTGAATGGATGATCTACCCAGACAAAAACCATGGAATTTATGGAGGTAATACGTCAATTCACCTGTACAATAAAATGACTACTTTTATATATGATAAGTTATGATAATCAATTCTAGTTTATTTGAAGGAAAGCGAATTTAATTTTAATGGGTCACTTTTAAATCAAAGAACTATTTTTGGTCATCCTACAGGCCTTTTTGTTCTTTTTTTTACCGAAATGTGGGAAAGATTCAGTTACTACGGAATGAGAGCAATACTCGTACTCTTTTTAACTTCTTCTTTGTTGAGCGAAGGGTGGGGATGGGAGAGAGAAGATGCTTTAGTATTGTATGGTTGGTACACAGGTCTGGCATATTTTACTCCTCTTATTGGAGGAATTGTTGCTGATAAGTTTTTAGGCTACCGAAACGCAACCGTAATAGGAGCATTTATTATGGCTGTAGGTCATGGTTTTATGGCATTAGAGTATCTTGAAAATATTTTTTTCTTTCTTGGAATTGGATCCATAATTATTGGAAATGGTTTATTTAAACCAAATATTTCTTCAATGGTAGGGCAACTATATAAAGATTCGGATGTTAGGAAAGATGGGGCATATACTATTTTTTATATGGGCATAAACTGCGGAGCATTTTTAGGGATTTTGTTATGCGGTTATTTAGGTGAAACCATTGGATGGCACTGGGGATTTGGGGTTGCTGGTATTTTTATGTTTTTTGGGATGCTACAATTTTATTTCACCCAAAATATCTTTGGTTCTATCGGGCTTAAACCAGAAAAAAAGGAAAAAAAGGCAGACGAAACGAAAAATGATTACCCAATAAAATCTATCGAAATGGATAGAATCTTTGTCATTTTTGTTTTTTCAGCAGCCACAATTTTTTTTTGGTGGGCTTTTGAACAAGCTGGAGGGTCAATGACAATTTTTGCAAATGATTATACAAATAGAAGCTTGACAGGTGAAGCATCACTTATCTTTAAAATACTTAATACATTAATAACGATAGTACCAATGATGGTTATAACTTATGTTTTAATTAAATTATTTCAAAATATCTTTCATAATTACTTTTTATCCAATATATTTCTTTGTACAAGCTTTATTATTATATGGGCGATAATTTTATTTATGCTAGGATTAATACCTAATTTTATTTCCGAGTTTTTAAGTTATTATTTAGATTTTTTTAAACATTATGTCCCATTTAATTGGAACGCCTCTGAAATAGTAGATACTGAAATACCCGCATCTTGGTTTTCAGTTCTAAATTCCTTATTTATTATAATTTTTGCACCTATTTTTTCAATGTTTTGGGCTTCAAGATTTAATCCTAGTGGACCAGTTAAATTTTCAATTGGTTTAATTCTACTTGGTTTAGGTTTTGGATTTCTTGCATATGGTTCAATTTCAATTCCATATGGTGCTCAAACTGCAAGTGTAAGTATATTTTGGTTAGTATTTGCATATTTATTCCATACCCTTGGTGAATTATGTGTATCTCCTGTTGGTTTATCTTATGTCAGTAAACTTGCCCCCCTCAAACTTGTTGGATTAATGATGGGTTTTTGGCTTCTTGCTAATTTTTTCGCAAATCTTATAGGGGGCTTTACGGGTAGTTACATTGATAAAATTTCTTCGAATATAGGTTTAAGCGGATTCTTTCTAATCTTTACATTAGTTCCAATATTGGTTGGACTTATAATTTTTTTATTCAGAAATAACTTGATAAGAAAAATGCATGGATATTACTAAAACTTTCATTTTATTTTTTGTTTTTTTAACTAACATAGTTTATTCACAAAAGATTCAGTGGATGTCTTTAGAGGAAGCTCTAAAAGCACAAAAAATTAAGCCTAAAAAAATTATCATGGACGTTTATACGAAATGGTGCGGTCCATGCAGGTTACTTGATAAAAAAACTTTTGGTAATCCGGATGTATCTAGATACATTTCTCAAAATTTTTATGCTGTTAAATTTAATGCAGAAGGTGACGAAGAAATATTTTTTTATGATAAAAAATACTCTAATTCTAATTACAACCCAGACAGAAAAGGTAGAAACTCAACTCATGATTTTACGATTTTTTTAGGTATTCGAGGTTATCCAACAATTATTTTTTTTAGTGAACAAGGAGACCCAATTATACCCTTAACGGGTTATTTTAATGTTAGACAAATAGAGCCATATTTAAAAATGATAAAAAGAGGAGACTATGCTGTTTTTAAAGATTCTGATGATATTGAAAAATATATTGAAAACTTTTCATACAAGTTCAGACAGTGACTATTTATTAAGCTTTTGTAATTAACTTTGCTACTTTTAAACTCGTTTCTTCTTTTCCCAGTTTGTGCCTCAGTATTTTGTATTCTTTTTTGATTTTCAAAATATTTTCATGTTTTAGGAGTTGTGATAATTCATTCACAATTTTGATTTCTGAGCACTCGTTTTGAATTAGTTCTTTAACAACTTCTTTATCCATGATAATATTCACAAGAGAAATAAATTTAAGTTTAATAAATAACTTGCCAACTAAATATGAGAATAAACTACTTTTATAACATACAATCTGTGGAACGTTAAAAAGAGCAGTTTCTAGGGTTGCAGTTCCACTTGTAACTATTGCTGCAGTTGATCTTTTTAAAAGGCTATAAGTTTTATCATAAACTATTTTAATTTTATCATCCTTCAATATTTCAGTGTAACAATCTTTATTTACGGTTGACAAAGCCGCAATTATAAAATCATAGTCAGAAAAGTGACGAACAACTGATTTGAAAATAGGTACCATTTTTTTTATTTCTTGTTTTCTACTTCCAGGTAATAGAGCTACAATTGGTTTAGTTGAAGATAATTCGGCTAAATCAGTTTTTTTTATTTCTTTTTCAATAATTTCAATTAAAGGATGGCCAACATAATGAACATCAACCCTGTGTTTTTGTTTGTAGTACTCTTTTTCAAAAGGTAGAATTACATATAGATAGTCAATATCGCGTTTTATTTTTTTAATTCTACTTTCTTTCCATGCCCATATTTGGGGGCTTATGTAAAAATGATTTTGATATCCCTTTATTTTTGCCCATTTGGCTATTACCAAGTTAAAGCCAGGGTAATCTATGTAAATTATCTTATCTGGATGGTAGGTATTAATGTCTCTTTTGCATAATCTAATATTTTTTAAAATTGTGTTTAAGTTTATTAAAACCTCCCAAAACCCCATAAAAGACAATTGATTCACGTGTTTAACTATTTCACCTCCTGTATCTATCATTTTTTCTCCACCCCAAAATCGAAATTTGGCTTTTTTGTCTAACTTTTTTATACTTTCCATAATTCTAGAACCATGCAAATCTCCGGATGGTTCACCAGCTATAATGTAGTACCTCATTTAAATAATTTTTAATACAGCAATAATAAAAACTAAGATTAATAGAGATGAAATCAATCCATATGCGTAGTTTATTTTATTTAATTTTAATAGAATAAAAAATAAAGGAATATTTGTTAAAGAACCTATGCTAATTAAAGCACCCAGTTTTTTTTGAACAAATAGAGACTTTAAACTTTTGAAAATTGATTCTGGAGAAAAGATTAATGTAAAAAAAATAATCCCTACCAATGTTGCAGATATTCCAATCACAAAGCCTAATATTTTTTTTTTAATCATTAAAATCCCACTTTTTTAATTTATTGATATAATCCCTTGCAGTTAGATCAAATTTAATTGGTACTATTGAAGCATAACCTTTTTTAAGGGCGTATTCGTCGGTTTGATTTGATTTGTCACTATTAATAAAATCTCCGGTTAACCAGTAGTATTCCTTTCCCATTGGATTTTCTCTTTTGCAGAATCTTTCTTTCCACTGAGCGTTTGCTTGTCTGCATACCCTTACTCCTTTGACTTTTGATTTTGGAAAGTTAACGTTTAGAACAATATCATTAGGGAGTTTGTTTTTAATGGCATTAAGGGTAATCGATAAAATAAATTTTTTTAAATGATCGAATTCTGCATCCCAGCTATAGTCGAGAATTGAGAAACCAATAGCTGGTATACCCTGTATCCCTGCTTCAATTGCAGCAGCCACGGTTCCAGAATAAAGTACATTTACTGAAGAATTTGAGCCATGATTTATTCCAGAAACACAAATATCAGGCTTTTTTTCTAATATTTGATTTACTCCAAATTTAATGCAATCAGCGGGTGTCCCGGATATTTCGTATTCCAATTTAGCAATGGAATGATTATAACATCTAGAAACAAATAAAGGAGAGTTTATTGTTATTGCTTGACTAGTTGCTGATTTTGGAGAATCAGGAGCTACAATTACAACATCTCCAATCAAAGACATTATTTTAACGAGATATTTTATACCAGGGGCGTTTATACCATCGTCATTTGTAACAAGAATAAGAGGACGTTTAGCCATCTTTCATTTTTCTTTTTAAAGTTAATAAATTACATAGCTGTACTGCTAAAATATTGTTAAAATCAAACAAATAATTTTGTTTGGTTTCACTCAAATACATAAATTTGAACCCTTTATGGCGAAATTTTTATTTATTGTTTTTCTTTTTTTTATATATGCTTCAAACTATATTTTCAGTTCTGATAATCCGTCTAAAGATAAACTTCTAATAGAAATTGTTTCCTATGTTTTAAACAAAGGTCATTATTCACCATCACAAATTAATGATGAATTTTCCGAAGAAGTTTATCAAAACTATCTAAATGGTGTTGATAGTCGACATTTATTTTTCATTCAAAGTGATATTGATTTTTTTGATTCATTTAAGTTTGAAATTGATGACCAAATAAAAACTTCGAAAATTCAATTTTTTAATGTTTCACATCAAAGATATCTCAAGAGATTAGAACAAGTAAAGTCCTTTTATCCATCATTATTGAATCAAGTATTCGATTTCAACATTGATGAAAAGATAAATTTGGATTTTAAAAATGCCTCTTACTCTGGGTCATTGTCGGAACTAAAAAAACAATGGAGAAAGTTTTTAAAATTTAATGCACTAGGAATTTACTCAAATTTAAAAGATGCAGAAAATAAAAAAAAAGAAAAAAACCCAGAGCATAATTTAAGATCCGATTCTGATTTAGAAATTGAAACTAGAGAAGTACTAAAAGAGGATATGAAATATTTTTTTGAAGCGAGATATGATCTCAATAGGAATGATTACTTTTCAATATATGTCAATTCGATTGCTCTTCAGTTCGATCCACATACATCTTACTTTGCTCCCAGCGCTAAAGACCGGTTTGATCAAAATATATCAGGGAAATTTGAAGGCATAGGTGCCAGGTTGACTAAAAGAAATCAAGAAGTAGAAATTGTAGATATCATTTCAGGAGGTCCAGTTTGGAGAGAAAATTCGTTGAGGCCGGGGGACAAAATACTTAAAGTTTCCCAAATAAATGAAACACCTGTAGATGTAGTTGGAATGCGCTTAGACGATGTTATTAAACTTATAAAAGGTCCGAAAGGCACCAAAGTTATTCTCACTGTTAAAAAAGTTGATGGTTCTCTACTAGATGTGACTTTGACTAGGGATATTATTGAACTCGAAGAGGCTTTCGCGAAGTCATCAATTATTGAAAAAGATAATATTAGATACGGTCTAATTAATTTACCAAGGTTTTATGTTGATTTTCAAGATTATGGTCAAAGAAATGCGGCTACTGATGTCAAAAATGAAATTCAAAAGCTAAAAAATCAAAATATTAAGGGAATTATTATAGACCTTAGAAATAATGGAGGAGGTTCTCTGCAGACAGTGGTTGATATGGCTGGATACTTTATTGAAAATGGACCTATTGTTCAGGTTAAGTCTACTGGTGGGAAAAAACAGATTTTGTTCGATACGGATAATCATATAGAGTGGAACGGTGCTCTTGTTCTTATTGTTAACGAATTTTCAGCCTCAGCGTCTGAAATTTTAGCTGCTGCATTTCAAGATTACAGAAGAGGTATTGTTTTAGGTAGTAAGCAAACCTATGGAAAAGGAACCGTTCAGAATATGATTGATTTAAATAAGATAATATCTGGTAATACTTATGGAGATCTAGGAGCAATGAAGTTAACCACTGATAAATTTTATAGAATTAATGGTGGTTCCACCCAGTTGGAAGGTGTAAAAAGTGATGTTATTTTTCCAAACAGATATTCCTATATTGAAGTTGGTGAGAAGGATCAGGAAAACCCCTTGAAGTGGGATAAAATCACCCCAGCATTCTACGAAACATTTATCAATGAGGAAAGATTTTTAAGTATAGTTGAAAAAAGTAACAAAAGGCTTGAAAGTAACCCATATGTTAAATTAATTGATGAGCAAGCAAAAATTATCAAACAGAGACAAGATAATTCAGAATTCACATTGAATTATAAGGATTTAATAAAACAAAAAGAGATAGAAGACCTAGAGTCTGCAAAATTCAAAAAACTGAACGAATTCAATAATTCGTTATCTTTCTATCCGACTAAAATTGATTTAGAAAAAATTTCAAATGATCCTATTTTAACAAAAAAAAGGGAAAGATGGGAAGAGACTCTATCCAAAGATATTTATTTAGAAGAGGCTGTTAATATATTAAAAGACTTAAATAAATTTGATATTAATTACAAAAAGGTTGCCCATACGAGCAAATAAAACTTAAACTCCAGTTTCATTAAGTCTGTTCGCATCAATATTTAAATACACAAATAATAAAATCGTAAAAGTAAACATACTAGAACCACCATAACTTACAAATGGTAGAGGAATGCCGATTGTTGGAACCAAACCAATTGACATACCTATATTTATGAAAAAGTGCATAAAAATTAAACTGGCTGTCCCATATGCAAAAGACCTGCCAAAAATATTCTTTTGTTGTTCAGCTCGAATTAATATTCTCAAAATTAGAGAGGTGAATAAAAAGATTATAATTGAGGTCCCGAAGAACCCCCATTCTTCACCAATTGTACTGAAAATGTAATCAGTATGTTGTCTAGGAACAAATCTACCCTTTGTTTGCGTTCCTTGTAAAAATCCTTTTCCAGATAATCCTCCAGACCCAATCGCAATAATTGATTGATTCAAATTATAACCAACTCCCATAATATCTTTTTCTTTCCCTAAAAAAATATCAATTCTATCTTTATGTCTTTGGGACAATAAATCACTATAAACATAATTTATTGAATAAATGTAAATACAACATGAGATAAAAATTGTGAGCAAGGGGATTACAGATATTCTTCTGTTAACTTTTTTCGATAAAAAATAAAAGCATCCAAAAATACCGGTTAAAAAAACTAAAACAAAGAAAACAGGTTTTATAAGAGTAAAAAAAGCTAATAATAAAGATAGCCCTAAAACCCAAAGAAAGTTTGGATTTAATCCCTCCCTGTATAGGACAAATATAAATGACAAGAATACCAAAGCAGAACCAAAATCAGGTTGCATTATAGTGAGTATTACGGGTATTAAAATAATGAGAAAAACTTGCAAAATCGATTTTATTTTTTTTAAATCAATTTGAATCTCACTTAATAACTTTGCAACTGCCAAATTAGTTGCAAATTTTGCGATTTCTGTTGGTTGTATGCTTACTCCAAAAATACTATACCAGGACTTGTGTCCGTAAACTACTTTTCCGAAGATGAAAAGGCCTATTAGTAGCAATATTGAAAATAAGTATATAAGACTAGAAAATCTTTGGAAAAACTTAGAAGGAGCGATTAATATCAATATCCCAGAAGTTATAGAGAAAAGAAAAAATACAAACTGCTTAAAGGCGAGACTATCATAGTTTAAATAGCCCGGATTTTCAGCATCGTAGGTCGAAGAAAATATATTTAAAATTCCACTTGTAACTAATAAAAAGTAAATTAAAACTGTTACCCAATCTAAGCGAAATTTTTTAATCATTTATACTAAAATTGAGTCCTGATAAAGGTTTGATGTACTCGTACTCGAGACTACCATTTAGCATTTTTGTTTCCAATCTTTTTCTGGTAATAGAATCATTCAGATATTTTTCAATCATAAGGCTTGAAATTGGTGCCGCCCATCTTGAACCCCAATATCCGTTTTCAATGAATGCTGCAATTGCAATTTTAGGATTTTCTTTAGGAGCAAAAGCAATAAAGATTGAGTGATCAGTTAGTTGTACTTTTTTTCCATTGATTTTTGTGAAATTTTCTACTGTTCCAGTTTTCCCACAAATATTTAACCCACTTAATTTCGCGATTCTTGCAGTACCTTTTTCAATTACTTTATGCATTCCATCAATTACAATATTAAAATAATCTGAGTCAATTGATGTATTAATTCTTGAAAGTTTAGTTTTTGTTTTTTCTCTGTCTTCTTTCCTTACAAAATGAGGGATAATGTAAAACCCTCTGTTGGCTATAGCACTTGTAAAATTTGCAAGTTGAATAGGCGTTACAAGAACTTCTCCCTGACCTATTCCGTTTGAAATCAAGTTGGTTGCACCCCAGTTTTTACCCCTATACAAATTGCTGTAATAATCTGAATTTGGAATTAAACCAGGTCTCCCGATTGGAAGATCATATCCCAAATAATTCCCTAGTCCAAAACTTTCAAGATGCATCTTCCAGCTTTCAACTCCCTCAATGGGAGAGATTGAATTATTTAAAAGATTTATATAAGTTTTAGAAAAAAAAGTGTTACATGACCTGAAGATACCATTAATCAAGTCATTTTTGGTTCCAAAATTACAGTTGCAATCCATGTGAGCATTTTTAGCATAAAAAAATCCTTTATTGCAATCATGTTTGGTCTCATTATTTATAACATTTTCTTGAAGTGCGATTAATGCATTAAGGGGTTTTAAAGTTGAACCTGGAGAATATTGTGCAAGTAAAGATCGATCAAATAATGGTTTAGAAATTGTGTCATTGGCGAGGGTTTTATAATTCTTTGAACGTTGTCTTCCAACTAGTACGTTGGGATCGTAAGAAGGGGCAGTAATTAGTGCCAAAACTTCACCTGTCTTTGGCTCAATTGCAACAACACCTCCTCTTTTATTTTTCATTAGTCGTTCTCCATAAGATTGTAATTCAATATCAATTGTTAAGTTTATATTTTCTGCTTCAGAGGGACTAATGTCATATTTACCATTTTTATAAGGACCGATAATTCTGTTAAATCTGTCCTTTTGTAGAAACGTTTTTCCTTTTTTACCCCTTAGTGCTTTTTCATATGATTTTTCAATCCCTTGTCTTCCTATTAAATCACCTTGTCTATAATACTCATCTTCTTTTAGATCTTTATTATTAACTTCGTTAACGTAGCCAAGAACATTTGCACCAAAATTTACTCTATAATCCCTTATAGATTTTTTTTGAATAAAAAATCCTTGAAATTTCCACATATGCTCCTGGAGTTTTGCATAGGTCTCCTTTGAAATCTGATTTACAACAACTGAGGGTAATCTCATTGAAAATCTCCTAGCATTTTCTAAGTTCATTATTAAATTTTTTTTATTAATGCCTATTAATTCACAAAAGGATAAAGTGTCAAATGGAGATAAATTTTCAGGAATAATCATTATATCATAGGCTGGTTGGTTAGAAACCAAGATTTTACCATTTCTATCGAATATAAAACCACGCTCAGGATAATCTTCTATCTCGATAATAGCATTGTTTTGAGATAATTTGTCATAGTCTTTGTCTAAAACTTGTAAACTAAACATTTTTATAAAAAAAACAACGCTAATAAAAATTGTCAACAATTTTAAGATGTTAATTCTCATTATTCTTTTGAGCTAAATAGATTTAGGATCGAAATAATTAAAACAAAAGTAAAGACTGAATTTGCAATTGTCAATTTTAAAATTGTAAAAGTATGTTTCCAATTAAAGTAAGAATAAGAATTTAATATGAATTCATGAAGAAAAATAATTAAAAAACAATAAAGGAACTTGTTTGAAATTAGAATCCCAGATGAAAAAAGACTTGAAAAATCGTCATAATTTGGCCCTATCGAAAACTTAGTTATTAATGGTCTTAAGAATGAAACTGTGACGCAAGATAGACTATGTGATCCAGCCGATTGACTCAGTACGTCCATTACAAATCCCAATAAAAAAGCAATTACTATAAAATTAAATTGATCCAAATCAAACCTATGGATAATTAAAATTACTATGTAAATACTTGGATTTACAAATCCAAACAAATTTATCCTCTCGAATATTAGAATTTGTAAAAGAATTAAAAAGCAAGAAAGCAGAAATACTTTTGGATAGTAAGGATTCATTTTTTTAGTATCTGAAGGGATTTAATTTCAGATTTATCTCTGTTTTTTAAAAAATAAACATTTTCTAAATTTGTCATATTATTAATTAGCCTGATCTCTAATGAGTAATACCGTTCATTATTTTTAACTTCAGTAACTTTTCCAACAGGAATACCTTCCGGGAAATATGATGACATACCTCCAGTAACTATCGTATCTCCAACATTTATTTTATTAATAATTGAAATATCATTAAGCTTTAACTTGTCAGGAGCATTTCCTTCCCAAAATAAAGAACCAAAGGCATTAGATTTTTTGTGCTTGGCATTTATTTTGATGTCTTTGTGAAGAATTGACAAAACAGAAGAAAAGTTTTTAGTAGTTTGGTTTACAATGCCAACTATACCCTTAGTTCCAATAACACCCATTTCCGTCTCAACCATGTCAGATGAACCTCTATTAATAATAATGATGTTCCTAGAATTGGATATATCATTTTTTACAACATAACCTGGAATTAATGAGAATGGAGAATCTGTATTTTCATCTTTGAATTTAGACTCATGATTTTTATCAAAAAGCAAAGATTTCAAATGCAAATTTTCTTCAATGAGTTGCGAATTTATTTTTTTAAGTCGGAAATAAGAAGTTAAATCTTTTAAGGGCTCTGATATTCTACCAGTAATATAAATACTACCTTTAAAAATTTTTGATTTGTGATATCCACTTTGATTATATGAAAAAAATACAATTATGGTAACAAAAAAAAAGTATAACAAGAAGTTTTTATATCTCAGTATAAAACTAAGTAACCACTGCATCTAAATTATTTAAGGAGAATAGTTTTATATAAATCTATGTTTTTTAGAGCAATTCCAGTTCCTCTTACTACGGCTTGGAGAGGATCTTCTGCAATGTAAACTGGTAAATCTGTTTTAGTTGATATTCTTTTGTCAAGCCCTCTTAACATTGACCCTCCACCCGCTAGATAAATTCCAGTATTATATATGTCTGCAGCTAATTCTGGGGGTGTTTGAGAAAGTGCCTCCATTATTGCATCTTCGATTCTAAGTATAGACTTGTCTAGAGCCCGAGAAACTTCTCGATGTGAAACAATTACTTGTTTGGGTTTACCGGATAATAAATCCCTACCCTGTACCGACATCTCTTCTGGTGGGTTATCTAAATCTTCAATAGCAGAACCAACATTGATTTTAATTTTTTCAGAGGTTCTCTCTCCAACATATAAGTTATGCTGCCTTCTCATGTAATAGACTATGTCATTGGTAAATACATCCCCAGCAATTTTTACTGACTTGTCACAAACTATTCCAGAGAGAGCTATAACAGCAATTTCCGTAGTACCACCACCGATATCCACAATCATATTTCCTTTTGGCTGTTTGATATCGATTCCAATTCCTATAGCTGCGGCCATTGGTTCGTGAATAAGGTAAACTTCTTTTCCATTCACCCTTTCAGCAGATTCTCTAACAGCTCTCATTTCAACTTCAGTTATACCAGAGGGAATGCAAATTACCATTTTAAGTGCTGGAGTTACTACTTTCTTTTTCAATGTTGGAACACTTTTTATTAGCATACTAATCATCTGCTCTGAAGCATTGAAGTCAGCAATAACACCATCCTTGAGCGGTCGGATTGTTTTAATATTTTCATGAGTTTTACCTTGCATCATACTAGCTTCGTGGCCAATAGCGATAACTTTATTTGTTGATCTGTCAATAGCAACAATGGAAGGACTGTCCACAACAACTTTATCTTTGTGAATGATTAGGGTGTTAGCAGTTCCTAAATCTATCGCAATGTCTTCTGTAAGAAAATCAAAAAATCCCACGAAAATGCATTAATTTTTAATTTAATGCAAATTTAAGAAATTAATGCTTAAAATGACGTATGCCAGTAAAAACCATTTTCATTTTGTTATTATTACAATATTTAATAGATAAGTTGTCTTTAATTGAACCCCCTGGTTGAATAACACATTTAATACCCTCTCTGTTTGCGATTTCCACACAATCTGGGAAAGGAAAGAAAGCATCGCTAGCCATTACAGCGTTTTTGAGATTAAAGCCAAAACTTTTTGCTTTTTTAATGGCGTGGTTAAGAGCATCTACTCTCGAGCTTTGACCCATACCAGAACCTAAAAGTTGAAAATTCTTGACCAAGACAATAGTATTTGACTTTGTATGCTTACTTATTTTTGATGCAAATATTAAATCATCAATTTCTTTTTTATTAGGAATTTCGTGGGTAACAAAATTTAAATTTTTATTGGAATCCGTTTTCAAATCATTTTCTTGAACTAAAAATCCATTTAAGCAAGATCTATAGCTTAAAGCTTCTTTTTTTGAAATATTATTTTTTAAAATTATTAAATTCTTTTTTTCTTTCAATAGTTTTAATGCATCTCTATTGAATTTTGGTGCTATCAAAACTTCAAAAAATATTTTTTTTATAAGTTTGGCAGTTTCATAATCAATTTCAGTGTTCGAAATAAAAACTCCTCCAAACGCTGAAATCGGATCGCTCATTAGAGCACTTTTGTATGCTAAAGAAATTGTTTTTTTTGTGGAAATTCCGCAAGCATTATTATGTTTTAGAATTGCAAAAGTGGGTCTTTCTTTTTTGAATTCAGAAATTAGATTGACAGCATTGTCAATGTCAAGTAAATTATTATAGGACAGTTCTTTACCGTGGATTTGCGAAACCCCCTTTTTCAAATCACCGTAAAATTTAGCACTTTGGTGAGGGTTTTCTCCGTATCTGAGTTTTATATGACTGTTTGAGCTTATTTTCAGAGAATTAATTTCTTTGTCTTTGTTAAAGAAATTAAAAATTGCAGTGTCATAATTTGACGAAACATCAAATGCTTTTAAAGCAAATTTTTTTCTTATTTCTATGGTTGTTTGACCCCTTTGAGTTTTCAAAATTTTTAATAAATCATCATAATTTGATTTATCAGATATGCATAAGACATCGCTAAAATTTTTTGCAGCTGCTCTGATAAGGGAAATTCCACCAATATCAATTTTTTCAATGATTTCCTCTTCGTTTTTAGTGGATCTAATTGTTTCTTCAAATGGATATAAATCAACAATTACCAAATCAATTTGAGGAATTTCATAATCTAGTAATTCTATTTGATCATTTTTTTTATTTTTCCTGTTCAATATTCCTCCAAATATTTTTGGGTGCAAGGTTTTGACTCTACCTCCTAAAATAGAAGGGTAAGAAGTAATGTCTTCTATGGGGATATATTTAATCCCTAATTTTTCAATGAATTGGCCAGTTCCTCCCGTTGAATATATGGTAATTTTTTTACGTTCAAATTCATTGATTATTGGTTCTATACCTTCCTTATCAAAAACAGAAACCAATGCTGAACGAATTTTGATTTTGGACTTCATATTAATCTAAAAATAAGTTTTTTGATATTAACTTATTAATTTGTTTTAGAAAATTTTCATCGTTTTTGTCAAACGCATTTATTTTCATAGAATCAACATCAATTTGACCAATATTTTTATGATTTACAAAAATGGGAACTACGATTTCAGATTTGACTTTAATGTCGCAGGAAATATAATTTTTTTCCTTTGAAACATCGCTAATAATTAGACTTTTAGAGGTTTTTGCAACTTGTCCGCAAATCCCTTTACCAATTGGTATTTCTTTATGTTCGGTTGGTTTACCTGCAAAGCATTGAAGAATGAGTTTTTTTTTATTTTCATCTAAAAAATAGAACCCCACCCAATCATAAAAATCAATTTTTTCATTTAATAACCTACATATTTCTCCTAGAGCAAGGTTCTTATTTGATTGATATTTGTTTACTATTTCAATACAATTTTTAAATAAAGCAGAATAATTAATCAATGAAAAGTTAAAATTACTGTTATCCATTGTTAAAGTATAGTGTTTAAAATCACTATCCAAAAAAAATATTAATTTTATGGTATGTTAATGAGACTCAAATTATTATTCATTCTTTTATTCTTCATTCAAAGTAGAATAGCCCACGGTATAAATATTCATTTTTGTGGGAATCTTGTAGCAGATTTATCTTATTTACATAACGCTGAAGGTTGTAATATGCATAACTCTAAATCTGAAAAAGATTATCATATTTCTCAAAAAACTTGTTGTCTTGATAAGGTACTTGTTTACGATAAAAATCAAATCGAAAACGAATCCATATCATTTTCGCTTTTCAACTCTGTAAAGGGTCAATCTATTTTTGGTGATTTTCTTTTTGAAAACAAAAATATTTTATTGCCTATACCAGAATTTCCACCTCCTAAGTTACCTGCATTTAAAAAAAATTGTTCTTTCATCTTCTATGGATAGTTAGTTAGTTTACGTTGCCTAGAATCTAACTAACCTATCTATAAAAATGAAAATTATATTACCAATTTTAAACCTATTATTAATATCAAAAATTCTCTTAGCCCAAGAGGAAATAAAAGGAGAAATCTATTCAAAACTCAATGAAGATTTAATACCTATTTCGGGCGTAAATGTTTACTGGCTTGATACTTCAAAGGGAACTATTTCTAATGAAGATGGAAAATTTTCCATTCCAAAAAATGATAATACAAATAAACTTATCCTAAGTTTCATAGGATTTCAAACAGATACCCTGATTGTTGAAAATCAGTCAAACATTTCACATGTAATGAAAGAAAGTAATCTCGGCGAACTAGACGAAATAGAAGTTACTGAGAGAAGAAAATCTCTTCAAAGATCATATTTTAGTGCTCAAAATATAACCAAAATAAGTAGTGAGGAATTGTTAAAAGCTGCATGCTGTAATTTATCTGAAAGTTTTGAAACAAA
>CETK01116650.1_pt1 | contig 27220 bp, 43 predicted proteins | sample 361431 | NCBI WGS metagenome assembly CETK01 (sample SAMEA2622452, study PRJEB7988) | marine metagenome | biome: marine biome (ENVO:00000447); feature: surface water layer (ENVO:00002042); material: "saline water (ENVO:00002010), including plankton (ENVO:xxxxxxxx)" | depth 5 m | reverse complement strand
GTATTTCTCGGCGAGTTTTTTATGCTCACTTCTTGCATCTTCAGCTTTGGTTAAAACTTCTTTACCATTTTCTTTTTGTTCCCAGTTAGTTGAAATCTTTCCTGGGGCGACAAAAGTGACTCTTTCACCTGTTTTTTCTTGGTGTAGGTGCAAGTGATAGGCAAGGAACGCTTGAGCGTATTCCCTCTCTACAGCATCTTTAGGCTCTGCCTTCTTTAGTTTTTGATTGGCCTTTCGGCATTCATCCACAAAAGTTGCTGCTGCATCACTTACGATTTCATTAATCGCTACCATTTTATTCAGAGGCAATTCCTCTGAAAGGGTTTTGCCGAAAGCAGAAATTACTGCAATCGGCACGCCATTTTTGTCAAATTTATATTCATAGTTTGCTTCCATGATTTTCTCTCCTAAGATGATTTACTGTCCTTTATTATCCACATATCTCGAAACTGCCCGCCTTATAAGGGACATTTGAGTTAAGTGCTTTTTACACCAGACATACTTCACGGCTGGGGCGGGACAATAAACGCATTGGGAATGAGTGGTAACACCCCTAACGAGGTTACCATCTCTATCAACAATACCTGTTTTTATACTCATCTAAAGTTCAAGGCTTATCCCATTCTTCATAGTCTAGTTTAGCCTTATCCTCCCTTCTCTCAATAGGTAACTTATTCTCTATGATAATAGTCTCATAGAGGAAGTCCGTTGTTCTATCTATTCGCTCGACCTTATTTAATAGATCGCGGAATAATAGCCATACGGTAGTCCCGAAAAGGAGTAGTAAAAATAAATTTACAATGCTTATTGCATCCATCTAAATTGGCTTAGTTAGCCAAAACGAATATCGGTCGCCCCTTTGAATCTCTATGCGTTAGTTCAAATTCTGGCGACTTTTTTAGAATCATAGCCAACTTCATACTATGGGGAACATATCTCATTCTAGTTCCTTTTTTAGTAGGTGTGGCTTGAATCGCTTCTGCTGCCTCTTTAGCCAAAAACGGCTCAGACAGATCTAAGTAACTTCTCTTTAATGCGTTTAGCCAGTTCTTTTCTTTCTGGTTTAGTTCGCCTAAGTTTCTCGTTGAATATCTACTCATCTAAATTCCTCAATCAAGCGGATGCTCGATCTCGGTGTGCATTAAAACCCATTTTAAGGATTTAACTACACCGCGCAAAGCCGTGTAGTTTCTTAGGGCTGCAACATTTTCCTTTCTGGAAAGTTTTGTTTTATCCCAGTAATCAAACCACGCATCTCTGCGTCTTATCGCTTCATCCAGCATAAGCTGAACTTCTTCTCGACATCTAATAGGTTTTGTTTCAGTGGGAATGTCTTCAACCATTAGAGGTTGTGTAGTTCTCATAGTAATTCTCATCTAAGGTCGGCGAGTAACCGCGTTATTTAACGGTTCTTCTCTTGGAAATCTCGCTCGTCAGACTCTCGCATAGCATTAACCACGCCAGACATCGTTTCCAACATCTCTAGCTTGCTTTCGACAGCCTCTACCATGTTTAAGCACCATAGCCATCCAGCATAACACTCAGCAATTTGTCCCATATCAAATCCTTCGGGGATTTCTACAGGGTGCTTTCCAACCGCCATTGTGAGAAACTGAATAGCGTTCTCTTTCATATCTTTGACAGTTGTTTTGTGTTCGTGCTTGGTTTCTAAAGCCAAAGCGCATTTGTATGTATCGAGTAGTCCTTCCAAAACTAATTCGTTCATACTTACTGTCATCGCCGTAGCGAGGCAGTATTTCATAAATTCCTCTTCCGTATTTATTCTCATCTAAATCAGTCTCAAGCGTTATCTTCTTGAAACTTTCTAAAGTCTTGACCAGCAGGTTTACCATTAGTATAGATTATACTATCTCCTAGATATCCTATTATCTTTAGAACAGTTAGAGTCCTCATCATGGTTCCTATACCATCTGGGTCTGTAGCTGTTATAACTGCGTCATAACTTTTTGTCGAATGGCGAATAGTAATTTCACTATTATTTGCTGCGGGTATAACCCACTTGCCGCCTTCGCTCAATTGTTGAATATGGTTTCTTGTCCAGTCAATATCTGACTGGCTCGGCTTCCATTCACTCATCTAAATAGCCTCAATCGGAGGCTCGTTTTGGTTGGTCAGGGCAGTATTTCAGATAGCCGTAACTTCTGGGTAAGAATAGTTGCATACCCTGATATACGGACGAATTGATACCATGAACATCGTGACTTAGAGTTCCAAGCGCTTCCTCTGGGGAAACGCCGTTCTCCTTCGACCACAATATCATGCCAGCAATACTGTCCAACCACTCTTGAAGTAGTTTTTCTTCCATCTAAGAGGTCTAAATACGATAGCGATTTATTCCGCCTTTTCGTTTTCGACCCTTCCATTTGCTTGAAGCCCATCTAAATAGGGCAAATCCTCCGGCAAAGCCGAAGCCAATTAGAATGTAAGTTAATACTAAAGTTAGTATTCCTATAATATCCATCTAAGTCACCTACTCTATCGGTAGGCGCATGAATTCACTATAAATGAATTCGAATAAATCTCTACCAACTTCTGTAAAGCCAGTAGGGTCTTCTTCGGTATCTATTCTTGATTCATCAAATAGAACACTGTGTTCTATAAGACCCTCATTAACTAGATACGCCATAATGTCGTCACCTGCTTGGCAGGCATACGCTATTAGTTGTTCTTTATCCATCTAAAAAAGCCGCACTCATACCTTGAACTTCAAAGAATTAGTGCTAGCCTTAAACCACTTTGGTATTTTCCACGGCTGGCCTTTGAGGGTTGCCGATTTATGAAAGTCGTTTGCTACAACTCTCTTTACAGCACCACTTTGCCACTTACCGCCACGCTTGCCCTTAATGCCTAACGCATTAAGTTGTTTAGCAATAGCACCCCCGCTAAAGTTCTTGTTTAGCAGATTTTTCATAACAATAATGTTATGTTGCTCTTTCCAATTTGGTTTCAATGTGCCTATTTTACCAGCAACAACTAACTCATCCCATCCATAGATTGAACCAGTGAACTTTTTACCTGTTTTCTTTAGGTTAGTCATTCCCTTTTTCGTTTTCTTTGCATGGGTTTTGCTGATAGTAGACTTAACTTGTTTGGCAACGGCTTGCTCGCTAGTAGGAGACTCAATAGTTACCTGTTGAGTTTCCACATCTACCACGATGTTACCAATTGTTACCTTTTTATTTTTCAAGTCGATGTTTATATTTTCCATCTAAAAAGAAAAGGAATCATTCGTCTGTTTCTTCAACTACCTTTTCTTGGTCTGCTATTTCCTTCAATAAGGCATCAGCAGAACCCAAAGTTAGAAGTCTAGCGGCTTGTTTTAAGCCCTCTAAATACCCAACTTCGTAGTTGTAGAAAACCGATTTAAGTTCATCGAACTCGTATCGCATTATTCTTCCTCTCCAATAAGGGCATTAAGCCCAGCGACCTTTTCTCCTTCGGTCATTTTTTCCTTTCTTCTCCACATGGAAGATTCCTTTTTGTGGTCGTAACCACAGAACTCCCACAGGTCATTAGGCTGGCCCCACTCATTACATTCGTTAGGTGGGACGGATGATTTCTTTACCTTTCTATTCATCTAAACGACCTATGTTTACAAGTTGTTATACTCTAGTTCAACATAATTTTGGTCTTCTAATCGCCAACCCCAGCTTCTAACTTGCTCAATGGTTGGTCTTTCTTCTTCGGGAATCCGTGACATTAAACCGCCAGGTCTAAAGTGAAATTGTATCATCTTTTCCACCTCTTCTTCGACATATTCTCTAAAGAATTTTTTATCGCTAATAAATCTGTTAAATTCGACATTAACCTCGATAATTGCTTGTTTAATGTAATCGCTTGTTCCGTAGATGATTCCTGAGCCTCTTGTTCCTAACTCAATAAAATACGGCTTATCCTCATCGTTATCATAAAATTGGACTTTGAATTTTAGTCCTTTTGTTTTATTACTCATCTAAAAAGGGATTAGTCCCTCGTTATTGTGCCGTCTTCATTCCATATAGGAAATCCTTCCTCGCTTAAATCGACCCCAGACTCTTGTAAGAGGGCGACGACTTCTTCTAGCCATTCGTTGCGCTTTTGTAAAAATGCAATTTCATGTTGAAGTCTTTTCAAATAAACGGCTAAGTCAAGCGACTCTTCTAGTGCATGCTGTAGCCATTCGACAATTGTGAGGTCTTCGCGTTCCATTGAAACGCCATACTTGTTCAAGCCTCTCTCGGCTCTTGCTTGTATTTCCTCGCATACTTCGTCTTCGATTTTACTCATCTAAGCCCTTAATCTTCGATAGGGTGTATAGTTACATTAACCACCCATATAGATTCGCCCCATTCATTAATGGTGCTAAAGGGTGTGCCAAATGTCACTATAGGTTTCTTATAGTATACTTGATTCTCGTCTTCCATCCTAATTATAGGGCAAAAGATATCCATTTGGTCGTCAAGTAAACCGTCGTCACTATTGTTCCCAACAATCCAAGATTCTACTTGTTTGTTGGTGAGTTTTAGTCTTATGACTTCTTCTTTACTCATCTAAAAGCCCTTTACGGGCAAATCTCACTCGTAGTCACGAATGCTAATTCCTACTGGGAATCGAGGAATGCCGTCGTCAGTTAGCTCTTGGTATCTCACCGTAAGCACGCTGCCGATGTGGGTATTTCCGTTCTGGAAATACTCTTGGCGTTCTTCTCTAGTTCCACGAGGTCTAACGCTAAACTCGTCGCCGCTTGAGGTTTTACAAACCCAAACAACACAACCAGTTTCGCCGCCAGTTCCTTGTGTAAACCCGACGATTTCGAATTCGTCGTCCAAGAAAGTTTTCACTTTCTGTAGGTCTGCACTTCGCTTGCCGATACGGTAGGCGCCCTTTAGGTTTCTAACCATAGCACCTTCGTATCCTTCTTCCACGAATCGAGCCTGTGCCGCGTGAATATCTTCTTCGTTATTCACAGGCACATTTTCAACCAACGAAAGATATTTTGCACCGTCACAAATCTTTGTGATAGTTTCGTATCTGTCGCTGAAATCCGACTCTTCGTTGAGATCAATACAGTCGTAAACTCTCAAAGAAACTTCGAGCATTTGCTCTTCGTTTCCTTCCTTGAGAGTAACTCGTCTAACAAGTCCAACTAGCTCTTGAAAGGTTAGTGTATCGGAGTATAATTCACCATCAATAACCAAATTAGGATCATCATTGTTTAGATTAATTTCTGATCTTAGGTGGTCTAGGTGAGGAAACTCCTTCCCCTTTCGAGACATTAGCGTAACTGTGCCGTTGCTGTTTAGTTTAGCAAGGCATCTTACACCGTCAAACTTACGCTGAACGATGGCTGGATAACTGATGTTATGCTTGCGCTTATCAAACGGATGCGCTAGCATAGGAAGCAGTTTTACTTGCGTTTGTGCATCTTCGATCGTGTCGAAGTATGCTTCGTCACGCTTCTTACTCAACTTTGAAGTTGCTTCAAAGATGGCTTGCTCGCGTGCAGAACGCTTCTGCTTTCCTTCATCAATTACCTGACCTGGCGTTTCAGTTAGTTTGCCGTCAGTTTGCCCAGACTCGACTTTCAAAAGAAAGCCTGTATCTGTAGTCTCAACCCAGGCTCTCCATTGTTGGATTTTGCCTGTGCTTGTTTTCTTGTATACGATTTGTGTTTCATGTATAATTTCACTCATCTAAATACCCTTTAGGGGCGCTTATGCGAAGTCTAAGTATCGTGCTTGCTCAGGAAAATCTCTTCTCCATTCATCACGCTTTTTACCTATATTTGATTCAACTAAGTGTTGAATAAACTGGTAGACTTCCTCATACTGTTCTTCTGTTAGCGTTGCTAACATTTCTTGTATGGATAATTCACTCATCTAAATTGGTTCATTTCGTTATCGCTGCGATTCTAACCGCAACAACGAGATTATTACATTCGTTACAGCACCTACCCGTCAAAGATAGAGGCTCTGGATTGTTTCCGAACCCATAGTAAGCTTCACCACATAAGACGCATATCTTATGCTTCTGTTGTTTAGCTTCTGGTTCTGTTTGTTTAACTTCTGGTTCTATTTCTCCACAAAACCATTCGTCTTCTTTGCTCATCTGACGAGAGAGTCACCTAGCACGAGAATGGCTCTGAATAGTAGATTTCTTGGGGAAAGCCCAGAAAAGGGTTTTCAGAAACCCGTTCTACTAGTCAGAGTGCAGGGATACCTTCAATAAACAAAGGAAAAATCTAGGTCGTTTAGCGTCCCCTTCTAGTCCGAAGGAAAGCTGTCTAGTGTCGTGCAACTTGTTTGCTAAGAGCGACCGATTCGACTTTTTCATTCAATGGAGGGGTGAAACCTCCTCCTTTGCTTGTGTTTATGTAAGGTAGTCCCAGAATGAAGTGCGTGTTGCCGTGAATACGGCATGTAGCGCAGCGTGCATCGTCACAGGATTGTTCCTCAGTATTGTTTCTCTCTCTAAATAGGCAACGGCTTCACTTCTTGCGAAGTGCGAAAGCCTTGTTGCTCAATGATGAAAGACTTCGGACATATCCGAATTTCTTTCTAAAGGCTTTTCCAGTTACTTTGTTCACTGGCTTGGTAGCAATCCATTCTTGCAGCCAAGCAACCTCAAGTTGTGTCCACCCGCCCTTTCGAGCGTGCTTACCCTTTGGGTTTGCCTTCTTTTTTAGCCCCTTTTTAACGGGGGCCTTCTTTTTTCTTAGTGGTTGTTTAGGTCGCACTTGATACGGATTATCCGTCTTGGAAAAGTTGCTAAATCTTTGACTAGCATATTTTTTCCCTATGGAATGATCCATCTTTGCTTCCAGCAACCCAGAGATAATTCCTACTATCTCTTCACCACTTATTTCAATTTCAATCTTTATTTTTGGCATTGACTCACCTAAATTGGGTTAGACTATAGCAACACCAAACTCGCTTTCAGTCAAGAACTTAGATAGTTCTTCGTAAGCAGTTAGTTGTTCCTCACTAAACATAGAAACAGAATCATTTCTTAGTTTTTCTACACCGTCGATGAGCAACACAGCAAAGTGTTCACTCATTTGACGGCCCAAAACTGGTTCGATTTTATCGAGTTCTTGATTCCAATTAACTTCGATTGATGTCAGTTTATCTGTAACATCTTTCAAGTTCATAATCATTTCCAAGACCGTTTCATCGTTTGCATCTGCTACCGCTTCGTCATCGAAGGGGTTAGCATCTAGGTTGCCATTCGCAACCCCTGTTACCATGTTAGTCATCTCTTTAGCAGAAATATGTTCTGCTTCCCATAGCGCAATAAGTCGCGCTCTTAGTAAACCAAAGTAACTAAATTCAAATCTGTTACCTGGCACTATATCGTAGTTTATTTCACCCACCATTTCGGGTAAAGTGTGGGTTTCATAAACTTGGTATTTAGCCTCTAAAGGCTTTCCTTCCGCGTCTAAGCGGATAAATTCTCTTACCATCTAAGCGTGGTTATTTTAACCACTCATTTAAAGGAACTGGAACTTGATTACTCGCCGCTTTTAGCGCCAAGTGGTCTACTCGCTCATTCCACAAGTGACCTGAGTGGGCTTTCACATGATTCCAAGTAAAGTTAATTCCTTGCATCTTTAGTGAGTTCCACTTCCTTATCAAATTCTTAATCAGTTCCTTATTTTCTTTGGGCTTCCATTCACCCATAGCCATTTTACCAGCATACATTGAATCACCATAAATGGTGTAACTGGTTTTGGCATCGTTTGTCTGGTGTCCTAGTTCTATATGCTCTAGCGCTTTATACAAAGCGGTTACCTCTGCGGTATTGTTAGAGCCAACTTCAGCACCAATAAATTGTGATGAATCGGGGTCAGTAATTACAAGGCCACTAAGTTCGTTTTGAACCGTGCCACTAGAATGTGAGTTATCTCCCACATCCATTTTCACGCAAACCACGCCCCAACCTGCGGGGGTGTCTGCGGTCACATTTACATTACCGATTGCGGATCCATCCACATATATTCGATAGTTCTCCATCTAAGCACCTCAGTTACGAGGCTCAATTTTGAGTTTCTTGGACTCAACAGTTTTTTGAAGTCTTCGTCGGTGTTCATCCACCCACTCTTCTCCAAACTCTTCCTCCAACTCTTTGATAGGTTTCATTCTGTCACCTGTGCTGTATTGAATATAAACACGCTTTGTAGGCGTAACCATGTGTTTGTCATCGCTTCTAACGATTCTATCTTTCATCACATCCGATACTTGTTTAATTTCACGGTTTATTTTTAGTCGCTCATCGACTAACTTCTCATACTTCTTCACAAGTTGAACATCGTTTAATTTCTTAACACTCATCTAAGTAACTACTCTTCTTCTACTATAGGACTATGTATAGTATTAGGATATAGAGCAGTAGCGTCGATAGTAACTCGACCATCGTAGCCAGGAAATCCTATTCCTGGATAGTTAAAGTTACCCGCTTTGGTGTGGGCGACTTCAACATCTTTTGCTAATTCGATGTCAGGGTGGGCTTCTTCCTTATCGTTGCATTCCATACAAATGTAGTCGGTATTAAACCAACTCATAGTATGCGTATTAGTTTCTTTACCGCAACGCTGGCATACGCCTTCCCATTCTTTTGTTTCTTTCATCTATGAAGAGGATATGTTCTTACGCAGGAAAGTGGACAGGGTGGTGATAACATCAACGGCAGTTGCCTCAGTTAATCTAAGTTTATTTTGTCCCGCCTGTCCCTTGTCGTGCGTAAGATCTACCGATTTAGGTCAAGCAGTTTTTCGCAGGGGTATCCCAAGAAAATCAGATGTGTAATTTTTGAGTATTTAGTAGAGGGTCAGCTAGCGACTTATTATTGAACCGTTGTAAAATAGTCGGGATGCATATCCTGACATTTTACTTGATTGCATTAATCGGTAGCAACCTCTACTTTTAATTAGCCTCTGTAGGAGGGTGATTCAAAGTATTCAATACTGATTCGCTAGCAGCTCCTCTAGTAAATACTAAAAAATTAGTTATCTGATGCATTGACCGACAATCGGTAGATGTCGTCATAGGCTTTCGCCTCGAATTTATTCTCTTCTAAAAAGGAGAAAATCACTCTTCATCCTCGTGTTTGAGTTGCTTAACCAATGTATACTTAACTTTTCTAACATCTAGAAAAGCGGCCAAATCTGCAACATCCATTCTCCCCTCAAGCGACCAATCGGTATGCCATTCGTGGGTGTTTGCCATCAAATCTGTGCCAGTATCAAAAGTAACTCCTTCGTCACGAAGGGTCTTTTTCAACTCAAATAAATAATCAATATCGACTTCATCCATATCAAAATGAATATGTGTCCATGTTTTATCATCCATCTAAAAGACTCACCCAATGGGGTCGTCTGGTTTGTAAGCTATAACATCTCCATCTTCATCAAAAATGAAGTCGGAGTGTTTGATAATCTTACATAATCTTAGTGTTTTTCCGTGAACCGTTCCTGGTAAACGGATAATTCTTCGAGGGTCGGGTGTGACATCATAGTCGATAAGTATGCCCGCTTTGCGAACATCGTCTATCAATCCCTCCTTCCATTCACGATTAGCTAATTGCTTCTCGCCGAGGTCTTTTTGATAGTATTCTTTCTTTTCCTTATCGGTTAATATGTTGTCTATTCTCCACTCTGTATCAACATAGTGGAAACCTTTTCCTCCCGAAAACACTATTGTTCCAAGCGGTGCATGTCCATACTTCTTGTGATTGTCGGCCATAAAATTAGCCAGTTTCTCAAGAGTTCTTGCACCTTCGTTATAGTCTGCGTTGCAGTAATCGACATCAAAATAGAGTTCTTGCCATAAGAACACATTATGATAGTTTTTCATCTTGTAAGACCAACCCTTCTTACGGAACTTATTTCGTCCTCGTTTTCCATTTGGGTCTGGGCCTACGCCTTGCGGATTTAGCCACGCACTAGTTGTGTAATACACATGTAGTGGTGCTAGTTTCCTTAGCCATTTTAAGAGCGTTCCTTTGTTCTTAATGTTATCTTTGATAACTCGAACAACCACTCTTTCCTGCTTATCGTCCCAAACAAAAAAGCGGAACTGTCGAAACCCTGGTTTGTAAGGTAGCCACAATTCCGCTTCTGTTATTCTATTGTAATAGTTACGAATCTTCTTAACTTTGATTCGCATCTCCAATCTCTTTTTGTTACGATATAGAGGTAAAGCACTAGCCGAGTCCTTTACAGCTTTCTGTATAGTTCTCATCATTTGTGCGCCTCTACTGTAGGTATGGCAGTCGCAATCGTTAATTCCTTTTCGATCGCAAGCTGGATGATGTCGCTTAGGATAGCGACCCGTCATAATTTCGATGCACTTTTCAGGTGTTCTGAAAAGGGCAACAATGTCGGTATCGTGATGTTCGCAGAACTTGTATCCTGCCTTTACATCATCGACTTTACAACGCTTACCGTCAGGCTTTCTAGCCTGACATCGCGTAATATCATGTTTCCATGTTTTACTCATCTGTGAAGAGAAACAACTCGGCACGAGTCTAGCGTATCGCAACCGCGAAATACATAAGCGGTTCCCGTAAGGGACGGCTGTTCCTAATTAGAATTACAACCCCGTCGTGACAATCGCCTGATTGGTGACGGTTCTGTAAAGTGCATGATTAACACATCTTGCAGCGAGGCCGCAAAAGGATGTTTGAATCAAAACGGTTCTAATGTAGGGAACAACGAGCGTATGTATACGCGAATGTGTCGAATGATATGAAGTGACGAACGGCTTTCTAAGTAGGCGTATAGCCGTGTTAGGTGTATACCGTTCTAAAGTAGGAACTTCAGATCATTGTTGCGCTCTAGCGTGTTGTTATTAGGATTTTAATCCTAATGCCCGCTCTGACCTTTAGGTCAGGTTAGGGAACTAGAAACTTGTTTCGTGCATCGTCATAGTCTTACGACTCAGATGTTTACTCTTCTATAGAATAGGTCAAAGATTTGCGACAAGTCCTCACGACTATACTTATAGTATAATCTAAAGGTTAAGTTGTAAAAAGTTACAACTCTTCATGTTTAGCCTACAGATCCTTCGCAACTAGGCGAATCCCTTATTCTTTCTAACTAACTCTCCTTGTAAGAGTTAGTTTATTATTTCGTCCGCCCGTAAAACGAATGCGCCTTTCTTTGGGGGCGTAAACGAATTACAACTTCAAACCTCTTTGAGAGGCAGCCTAACAAGAGGCTTAGTCATAGGCGGGTCGATGTTACTCATCTACGAAGAATCATACTCTAGCGCAGCGTAAACTCCTCTAGATAGAGGCCAGGGCTGCAAATCTACGCAGAATGTATCTGCGTGTGCAAGGGTGCATACCCTTCTATCAAGTCCTGGACTAGTGTAGGAGTCTGTTCAATACCGAGTGTGGGGGCTAGTTCCGGCGTCGCGTTAATGTAAGAGCCTAGAGTGTGAACCCGTAGTGGTTCACTATCTTCTTAGCACCTACTCCGCTTTGTTGCGGATTAACGCGAGAGGAAGTCGCAACCACCTCGGTTTGATTAGCCGTGCAGCGTCATAGCCCGAAGGCTCACTGTATAAAATTCTTCTATGAGAGGTAATGATTACAATTAACCTAGATGAGAGCTGCATAGCTTCTCTCATCGTAACGATTCTAGATCATGGTTTGTCCTGCAAGAGCAGGAACACTAATCGAGGCTTAAGTTTCTTTTAAGGATTAAAATTATAGAATGCTTCATCCCTGTAAGGGAGACACTCTGCTAGTCTCCTAAGACTGTGGATACAGTCGCTTATCTCCGATAGTATTCTATAAGTTTACGAGTTAAAAGAAACTTAAACGCAGGTTAGTGTTTCAAACTTGCGTCGTTGGCCTTATTGATCGTGCCTGTTAGTTAATATTCGTCATTGGCTTTCGCCTCAGATTTTTACTCTCTCTATGAGAAGGATACATTTATTTTCTAAATATCGTATAACTTTTGCTTTGTTACCTAGCACCTTTGGTGCGTGTTTTCAAAAATACGATATTCAGAAAATAATCTACTAATGCTCGATTATTTTCATATGAATTTATTCCTAGAAGCTCGCGGTCTGTCATAGCAGGTGTATACCTGCGACAGATGCGTCGAGTTTTCGTTCGGAACAACGCATATGCGTTTCGATTCACTACATTTATCTTAATTGTAACCGTTATGTAGCGTCCAGGCATGAATATGCCTAGCGGAAGATCTTAGTTCTTCCAACGCCAGTAACCTTTAGTTACGGTTCAGATATGTGTAGGGATCGAAACGCATATGTCGTTGTTCCGATCGAAAAGACGATCGCAAGCGAAGCGTAGAATAAATTCATATGAAAATAATCGATCATTAGTAGATGCGTCATAGCCCGAAGGCTCAGTTTTTCTCTTCTCTAGTGAGGGTTGGTTAATACCAGTTATATCTAGCCGTGTCAAATCTCCTTCCTAACGCAGTAGGTCGGGATAGAGCGTGCGACGCTATTAGATTCCTCGTCATTGGCTTTCGCCTCAAGTTTTACTCCCTCTATGAACTGGAATATGTTTGACTGAATTATTGTTCCTCAGATCTTTGATATGAGGGGCAAGTCGTAGACCTGGTAGGTCTTCCGAACAGTAATTCTGTCAAATCTGACAAAGACTGAAAGGGACAGAGCGTAGCTTCTGTCGCATTCGGGTCGTAGACCGAAATAGCAAATGCGTATTTCGTGTTTGTCAGATACCGTCATTGGCTTTCGCCTCAGTTAATTTACTCAGTTCTAGTGAAGGACTCTAAATCTCAAGCCGTCTTAGCATGGTAGACTCTCTTCTTATGAAGAAGAGTCATTTCGAATCGTGTGCAAAAACCGTATGGTTTTCAGCACGATGTTTGTTCTTATCGTCCGCCCTCGGCAGGAGTTTTAATTCAGATTGCGTGCGGGAGGCTGCAATCGGAGGGCATTACCGTGTTCGTTGTGATGTTCATTAAGCAAGTGGATACGACCCGAAGGGGGCGTATTAACTCGCACGAAACGGTATGCCTCGGATGCAGCTCTGCGCCGCTTCTGAGTTAAAATTCGTCATAGGTTGATACCTCAAATTAAATTCCTTCTACGAAGAGTAGTAGTTTTATTATGCGTTTGATTAAGTTAAGACGCATGTCTTATCTTCTCAGTTTATCTGCATTATCTACAAAATAAGAAGTAAAGCTGTTCCCACATTGGTAAAGAAGCAATAAGCGTTGCCAAAGAAAATATTGGCTGGAAACGCGTTCCTAGAATTAGGAAAAGCGGTTTTGTGCTTATCTAGCGGCCTAGAAATGAATGGTGCGGATTGGTGGTTGCCGCGCTACTGCACGGCAAGGCCACAATCTTTCCTGCACGAAAATGAATTTCGTATATTCTTTCATTCGGCGATTGCATATCCGACCCGTTCTCCCTTACAAATCGTAAGTTATTGAATCTAAGCCGGTTCTTTACCAGTTGTGGGAAGGTGCTTTACGCAGTTATGATTAAGTCTTAGTTGTCAATCTTAACTTGCTTGCTATCGGATTAGCACGGTGTAGCCGTGCTGCTGTATAGCGTAAATCCGTAAGCAGAGCATGTGCGTTACTCTTCTCTCCTGTTTATTATCCGTCATAGGAACTGTTCGGGCAGTTCCTCATGGTATACTCTTCTAAGTTAGGTTTGACCCGAACAAACCTTCGGAACTAACTTTTGCTAATTGAGTTTAGGGACTCAATTAGCGTCATCGTTAGTGGACTCTTCGTCACTTGCAGGCTCTTCGCAAAGCTCGCCGTGTTGTGCAGCGAGTTCAAGGAGATTAACATAATATTCCTCTCCTCTTGCTTGACGGCCATTGTTCACGCGAGGGAACTTCTTCAAGCGAACGCCCTTATTTCTAAGGCCGCATGCTCTCTGAATTACCGACGCTCTCTTCAATCCGAGGTCGTCAGCAACCTGCTGCGCGCTGGTGCCGTTTTGCCATGCAATAACGAAATCAGTGTCCGAAGTAATAGTTACAGTCTTAGTAGACTCTTCCATACTTTTCATCCTCCTTTTTCTTTTATTACAACCCCCGTCCAAAATAGGGGGCGCTTGTCTAAAAAGCCCATAAGGACTCAATCTCGATTTAGATTCATCAATCCGCGTAAACGGACTGTGACGCTATCGCTAACTTCTCCAATGCTCGAAAGTCTACCGCTAAACTCTTCCTCGATATCTTGGAAGTGTTCGGGTATTGTTATATGTCCTACTATAGATGATAGATTATCTAGTCTATCTAGTAGGTCTTGTCTTTCGGTATGAACTGAATTAAGGCGCTTTTCAAACTCCTCAATCTTGTCATCGTTGAAGTTTTTGGATAACTCCAATAACTTCGCTTGGTAATCAGCAATCTCGCTAGACAGCGCATTTTGAATATCATCTTTGATATACTGCAACTGTCGATCATTGTCGATATAACCCATAACTCTCAAGTTTGACTTTTGGCGATACCACTTTCGCGGTTTACCACTATCGTCAAAATAAGTTTGGGTAGTTTCTCTATTCAAGGCGTTACGGTCGCCAAAGTAATTTAGGAGATTTGAATAATTCTCCAGCGTCTCAAGATGTGCGTTTTCCTCTGAATAACTTGGAATAAACCAAGCACCAGAACCACTCTTGAACGGCAGACCGCCTAAGGAAGTTAGTGTCTTCGTAACCGAAGATCGTAGCATTGTTGCGTCTACACTTGTAGACACAGCGACGAACTCGTTTAGAAGCGCTTGTGTAATCTCCATGAAAAGTTCCACATTGTCGATCATTTGATCTTCCCAATAGGGGATGACTTCTACGCACTGGCGCAGTTGTTCATCACTTGGCTCTTCAATTTCTTCATCCCAAAACGAATTGGAATAATTCTTCCACCACTCATTAGGGTCGAAGCCATCTGGGGCTTCAAAACGAATTCTGTATAGATTCTGGACTTCCTTATGTCGTCTAGATCTCATAGTTCCGCTAAGTTCTAACTGAACCGCGTATTCGTTCCCTCTTTTTAGTGGTTTAACAATTATCCTTCTTTCAACTGCACTACCCCAGCCCTCCATTTCTGTAAGGTTAGGTAGTTGCATGTTTTGTAGGATGTCTTTTGAGATTGCGAATGCATCTGTAGGTCTTCTAGGTAAAGGCACATATGCCTTACCCAACCCTTGTTGCTGCGCTCTCTGTGAATACTCACCGTAATTGATTCTTCCACCAATAACGGAGTATAACACTAAATGGCCTTTAACGGCCACTTCCATATTGCCCTCAATAACATAACCATCATTTTCTGATTTGTTCTCACTCATCTAAATCACTTTTTAACTATTATAGGAATAGTAATAAAGTGCTTACCGTCGATTGGCCCTTCTTTCCAAACCAACCTTTGTGAAGTTGATTCTGCGAAAAAAGCTTGCCATTCATTTTTCATTTTCTTAACTTTAGTTATAGTAAACTTCTGCTTTTTAACGCGACTGCTAAATTGCTTTGGTGGCGTTCCATCGACACTTAAGTCTTCTGCATCGCCAACAATTTTTATTAGTTCAGCCTTAGTAAGTTTATCACCTACTTTAACAGTAGCCATCTTTTTACGCATGGCTTTTACTCTTTTTTTCCAAAGTTTTGAAGACGCTTCTTTCGTCTTCTTTTCATATTCTGTTACGGATAATCGCTTTTCTTTCTCAACCTTTTTCGGCTTTTCCGTCACAACTGTCTTCTTTTTTGGGACAGTTTTTGTCGCCTTTGGCTTAGGTTTTGCTTCAACTTTTGGTTGATTTCCATGTTTACTTTTAACATGAAAGTTTAATCCAACCTCTGTAAAAAAGCTAGAATCGCATCCGTCAATAGGACATTTATATTCCTCTTTCATCTAAATGACAATTTAGTCTTCATCCAAGTTTACAAACGAAACTCGATTAACCAAATTATCCGTATTAACGCTCTCTGCGTCGTTATCAATTGAGATACTTGCCCCTGCATCGACTCGTCCTTGTAGGCCAGAGTCTTCGCTTTTTATCTTGTCTTTTTCGACATCTAGGGCAGTCAAAAAGTCGAATCTATTTACCGTGAAATCAACTGTGATTCCGTCGGCAGCTTCTATTACCTTTTGTCTATATTTAGATAGAGAGCGGGATTTACTATTCATTTTAGTCAATGTAATATTGTAAATACCAGGCTCAATATCTCTGCTGATAACCTCACCGTTTTCAGTAAAATCTGTATAAGTTAAAACGGCGCCTTTGCATAGTTTACAGCGAATTATTAGTTCGCTAATATCTAGTGCTGTCGTCAATTTTCCTGTAGATGCACTCAAAGGTGCTTCTCCGGCAACCTTATACAGCAACAAATTGTTTACTGTAATAGGCTCGCCTTGTCTAACACTCTTGAGTAGCCCATCTCTTTTCATTTCTTCAAAGGTCGGACTTGTATACTCTACAATAGTCGGGTTTAGGATGTGCTGAATCTTTTCATTCGATTGCTCATCCCAAATCTTAGCATTAGCTCCTAGTAACTCAACAACAACCAATTTATTTCCAGATAAATCCGTAAATACGGTTTTATCTCCACTAATTTCTTTAGTGGAATCACCTTCAGCACCAATTATAAGCGTAGTATCGCTCTCTTTGTCTGCTTTAATTTTTAAGGATGCATCAGCTTGTATTAGAAAAAGTTTAGTGGACCCTCTTATTGGGTCACCGTTTTGTATAGAGATAGTAGCGTCTTGTTCTGTATAACTCCATCTAGAGTTACCAGGGGTCGCTTCTTGCATGCTATAGAAATCAGTTTGAACCTTTACCATCAAAGTATTGTCGTCAATATACTTAACTTCAATATCTTTTTCTAGGCAAATAGAGTTATCTCTTTTTCTTTGCATATACTTAATCTCTTTAGGTAGGTTGTATACAATAGAAGGTTGTTCCTCCCTATCGGCATTTCTGCCATATCTGTATCCACCATAACTATAACTTGATCTTTGGCTGATGCCGTGTTGGTTGTTTGACGCGTTTTTAATAAAACGCGACCTTGAGTCATAAGAAGATGACTTGGGAGTTTCGGCATTACTGCGTTCTCTCTTTTTCATCATCTTTTCAAAAATACTCTTTAATGACATCTAAAAGGGGCTAACGGTCAGAAGCATTTAAGCTTCACGACTCGTTAGTTGTGTCCCCAGAATCGGGGGAAGCACGCTTTACTTTTAGGAACATCTGCGGTGCGCCTCGACCTGGCGAATTTGCCGTGGTCGAAAACATATAAAGCTCATCACCAGGGTTAATGGTAATTGGCTCTTCAATTTTAGGCTTACCGTAGAAGTATTCCTCGCGGTTGCCAGCCGTTGAACGGCTAGCAGAGCGTCGCTTCCAAAATCCAGTTATTACTTCAAATGAAGACATAATTTTCTCCTCCTAAATGGGTTATAACTCCGAATACGGAGCTATCCCAAAGTTTTCTTTGAATCCATTGAGAATATAGTCTAAATGACCCCTAGTTCTAGCGTAACTAGAACTAAAGATAGAGTTAGTATGTATTATTCTCTCTGGACTCGATAATTTGTATTGGTTAATAAGATCGGTATGATGGTCACACCTTCTTTTGAATACCCAGGCTAAAGTCGTCCATCTAAGGACTAGTTCGTTGCTTTCGTTTTTTACTGTAACTAAATAGCATACAGAATCTCCGTTATGCCCAACTAAGTTATAATTTACCCAACCAAATGCTTTATCATAATAATGAAATTCATTAATCGGGTTTACTAATAGTTGGCTAACAGATCTTTGGCGTGGGGAAGAAGGCTTTGGGGGAGGAACAGAAACAAAAGTAGCAGTATCGACTGCTGAACTCTTGCTCGCCTCTCCCATAGTTGCTAGCCTTCTATGCCAAGCATCACTCATTAGCGACCCTCCTCTTTATCGAGGAGAGCAGTCTTAAGAGCCTGGATTGCCTTATATTTCAATACCAAAACTGTGTCATTGAGTTCTAAATGTGTATTTCTAACTCTGACATCTTCGTCTATTTCTTCAACGATTATATCGAGAATTTTGCAGATATTTGTCTTGGACTCGTCACTAATTTTTCTACTAACCTTAGCTTTTAGCGTTAAGGCTTTGCAGTTTAAGTTGTGATAATCCTTTCTAATGAAAGGCAAGAAAACCCATCGGTCTTCTTCTCGTCCTATACTTTTTCCTACTATTTTTCTCTTAATATATCCTGACGGCTTAATCTTTTGAATGCACTCTAAAGCGGTCGCGGCAAAATCCACGGCTTCTTCAGAGCATCCAAGTGCGTCAGGATATCCATTGACGAAATTTATAACTTCACTAATTACTTCATAGTGATTTCTACTCATCTAAACGGTGTTAAACACCTAGTCTTCCATTAAGTCTACAACGGAAAGGTTAATTCCGTCAAGAACTGCTAGAAGTTGTGGGTCTGAGACTTTGGCCTTAATCTTGTCAAGTTCGCCATTGAGTTGAGCAAGCTGGTCTTCCTTCTCTTGGAAGGCTTTAACAAGGCTCTGCATGTCCTTGAGGTCTAAGCTTTTTCTCTGCTCAATGCACTTTTCGACTCGGCCTTTGTAGTCATCAAACACCATGTTGTTATCCCATCGGTAAGCAAGGAAAGCCAAATAACTTTGACTTCTTCCCTTGAAATACCAATTAGATAGAGACTTCTTTCCTTCCGTCAAGAAGTTAGTGTTGAAAGTATGTGACTCTGCCAACTTATGTTCTTCGTAGAATATTTTAGCGTCATGGAATGTCCATTCCATGTGGTCTTGGGCATTGTAACCCATCTCCATTGTTGCGATTCTACGAATCAAAAACATAGCGTCATGGTAAAACATGACCTCTCCTGGAATACCGTCATTATTAGTGACATGTTCCGAGGAATTCGGGCAGACGCAGCGGTCTAAGTTATACTTAGCTACCACTCCGTCCAAAGCACTTCTTTCTTCTTTAGCATTATTGTTATTTTTTGCCATATTATTTCTCCTCCTAAAATCTGCTCACTTGAGCAGGTTAGTTACTTCTCTGTATGCATCCCTATCTCTAATTGAAATAGTATTTCCTTCTCTTGCTTGCTTTACTAAGTAAGCAGAGAACCAAGCAGATACATTTAGTTCAATATCTTCCGTTACTAAGTCAGATTTGGTTTCAAAGTAAGCGTTGAACCATCTTTCAACATCTTCTTCATAACCCTCTGGAACACCTTTGACATTCTCCCATCTTGCTCTTTTGACAGAGGTAATGACGGGTTTTGCTCTACTTTTTGCGACGGATGTTTTGGGGGTTAGTGCAAACTCTGGTAGAGTTAGCCCTTCTTCCTTGAATACATCTTGCTCACTTTGTAGAACAATTTCAATGCACTTACCGCTAGCCAAATTAACAGCTAGATACGGCTTTTCGTGTTCTGTGACTCCGTAGTCGATAGTGGCACTTTTAGCGTCTTCTGCGCTAATAACCCCGTCCTTTGTAGAGAACAATGCTCTAAAATAGAACGGATATGGGAACTTAACTCCCATAATAGTATCTTCTTCGATGCTAGATTGGTAAGACTCGATTTGTCTTTTACCGCCAATAGATTGTAACTCTAAGGTTGTTACACCTGCTGAGTTGCATCCTTCTGCGGCACACGAGTCCTTTGAAAAGTAAACTATTAAGTCTCCTTGTGGTTTTGATCTACCTGCTTTTCCAAGCACGGATTTAGCCATACTAGCGCTCTTAAAAGAGACTTTAGCTTTGGCTTCACACGATATTCGACCACTTGCATTAACCATAGCCGACCCTCCAATAGTGCTAAACTGCTGGATAGGAAACGGCTGGAGAACCATACGGAAATCATTTTCCGCACTTTCCCCTGTTAAATGATGTTGCCGAAAGCCCCAATTTTGGTTCATACCTATCCACATCCCCTCAAGACTTACAATAACGACTTTATGTAAATCATTATTACTTTCTTGATAGGCTAGATTTGGTATATAATTGAGATCAATCGAACTGATCGAATCATTGGTTACGATATGAAAGTCTCCATCTCCTAACCAGTCTGGGAGTTCATCCCAGAATGTAAAATTGGCATTATTAGGGTAAGTTATAGTTACCCTATTGCCATTACTCGTATTTTCAAAACCCAAAATAACTTCTTCATCAACTCTGCTCAAACTAACTCTAAATAGTGGCGTGGTATCTGGATTTAATTCACCAGCGCACGCAAACATAATTAATTTTAGTTCTGCGGTTGTTAATGTAATATCAAAAGCGTGTAACATAGATGCTTTGCCAGTTATACTGGCTTTAGCAGCTGCGTTAATCTGATCGCTTGTTTCACTCATCTAAGTAACTCAAAGATTGTTTAATTCCTCCTCAAGTTCTTGTGTTGCGTGCAGGGCCTCCTCTGGGGAAACTTCCAACACGAAAGAATCTAGTCTAGCAACCTTACTCTCAATAGAGGTTAGTTTATCTAGTATAGCTCTTAATACATCTAGCTCTTCATTGGCTAGACTCAAAATATCTGATGGGATTTCTTTACTCATCTACGAAAGAGTCCATTTGAACTGTTTTCACAGTCGCAGATAGTCTCAGCGCATTTTCATCGGCGCCATTCCCAACATCAACATTAAATTTAATGGTAGGGAATAAGCTGAACCGCAACTAACACTATCACATGAAATAGTGGGCTTGCGGGTTGGAAATGCTCTAGCATTCCTATGCGTGATCGTCATCGCCCGAAGGCTCAGTTTCTACTCTTTCTAAATTGAAGTTATAATCAAACTTCAGAGGGAGTTTCGGTAGTTTCTTGAGATTCCTCAATAACTTCCTGTAGTGCCTCTTGTGTAATCGCTTCCATGTCGATTTCGGGTGACCCGTTCTCGTTCCACGGTAGCGTCTCAGGCAACTTAACTCCAACATGCGTTAGTTGGTTAGTAACAGTTAGCAAGTCATTGATATTCTCAACGATTTGTCTACAGTTATTATTCCACTCTAACATCTTTTTCTTTGTGTTATGGTCTTGCCAGCATTGGGCTTCTCCTGAGAGTTCCCCTTCTTGACGACCGATTTCATCCAAGCACCATGCTAGGATGTCTGCGGGGTTTGGCACCTTTACAACGAATCCCTTGTGAGTAGATTCTTCGGTAGGCGCTCTTACCCCTAGTTCGTTCGCTCGGCGTTCCGCAAGGCGGATTGCCCATTCATTCTGGTTCAAAACTATAGCAACTTTATTTGGTTTAGCCATTTTTACTCCTCCTAAAAAAACCTAGATATCATCTAGGGTCTTTTGATTTGGATGCTTATCAGGGAATCCTTCGATAACCAAAATAGGTGTATCGGGATTAACCATGTGCTTCCATTGTAACTTTTGTGCTTTGATTATAGCACCTAGCAAGTCATTAGAAAAGTTATGCTTTTCTAATTCATTCGCGTCTTCGTCTTCGACCTTAATAGAATATCTTCCTCTTTTATGGTCTATAATAATTTGATGTGCTTTCTTTTCCATCTAAGTGAGACTATTGAATATTGTCTCTAATATCTTCACGAACTCTTTCTCTAAGTTCGCTATTTTTACCTTTGGTGCTAAGACCTTTCTTTTCTAAGATAAATCTTAATTCGTCACCTTTCAATGTAGAAAGATCGTTTGTGATAATGATATCAATCATTCGCGTGGTTTCTTTTTTCGCACGCTCTGTGTCTCTCTCGGCGCGCCAAAGCTGGTCACGCGCTATTCTATTTTGTTTGTTTAGACCCTTTTGAATCATAACTTCTCCCTCAAGTCGAGTTATATTTTCGCGCAGTCTAACTACCTCATTCAATGCTATTCCTAGCATTAGTTTCGTATTATCTGATGTCTTTTCCATCTAAGAAGGGCTACATTTAAGCGCCCATTCGTTCATCAACGGCATCGAAATACCGCTGATATTTAGCCGATTCCTTAACGGGATCTCTCCCAGGAATCGGGTGTCTTGAATTAAATGTCTTGTCTGCTTTAGTCACAGCGGCAGCATCCATTGAAAGGTTTTGAATCCTCTCGACTTCATACTGCTTCTTAGAAACCTTATCCTTTGGGTCGTCTTCAGGATGACCGACACGAGGCCAGTCTACCGTCAGTTCTAAAACACCGTTAGTTACAGTTTCTCCGAACGCCAATCCTTCTTCAAGATTAGTCGGTGACTTGCATGCAGCAAGTAGTAGTTTTAATTGTTGATTTGGATCAACAGACCAATGGGAAGGAACTTCGTCAAAAGCCCCTCCAAAAGTTAAAGCCATTTCTCTAGCGGCTTCTTCTAGCATCTCTGGGACATCTTCAAGAATGTCATGGCATATAGCCACAGATGTGTTTTCAAGTGTTGCCCATTTCTGCTCAATTAAGGCAGCAACGGCCAACGGATGACGGATATAGTTTCCGCCACTTTTTCGGTTTTGGTTCTGATGGGCGGTTGCGCTCAGGGCAGCAACTCTCATCAAAACTTGCATATTATTTATTTCACTTTCGTTACTCATATTTTTCTCCTCCTAAAATATCACGCTGGCGCGATACAATTACACTTGCTTTGTCCACAGTTGGGTATGCCACCATAGAGCATGCTTTTCAACTTCTCTATGTTAGTAACATCATAAGCAATCGGATTTTCTGGACATTTACGGACGAATCCCATTGGATCCACATCAAACATGTTTTCGCCAGGACATGCATTCACGCCTAGCATATTGTTCAATGCGACATCTCCAATGAATTTATCTCCGTCCCCACAAATGTGAATGTTGGGTTTGTTTTCCATAATCCATTGATACTTTTCCCAAAACCATTCTACGCTTTCGTAGATTGATAGTGGTTTGTAAATTAAGTGTTGGATCGACCATTTATCTCTATTGCCATAATTAAATGACTCAAACGCGTAGTCGAATTGGCCCTCTTCGGCCCAGTGGAACACCATAGGTGTCCAAAGTAAATTGATATTAAAATGAACATGTGGGTATTCTTGGCGAATAAATCCCCAAGCGTCATCAACTTGACTCCACATATCTTCGGGGTCTTTACAGCGCATATCATCTACTGACATACTAACAATATCAATGTGCGGTAAAAGCGGTTTTATTGATTCGTCTTCGAACACGCCTTTGTAGACGGTTGTGACATTTACAACTTCAAATCCTCTTTTCTTAGCCATCTTTGCTAGTTTAGTAGTATGCTCAATTGCGCCAGGAAACGGATTAAGAGTTATCGCAAATTCACGATAACCTGCCTTAACTGCTTCCTCCATAGCGCGACCCCAATAATAATCATCTTTTGTTAGGGAACGCATTTCTCGCGTAACTCCCGTTGTTAAGTAGCACCCTTTACAACTGAGCGAACAGTTGAAACTTGGTGCTATTGAAAATATTTTTCTTTCCATCTAAATTCCTCTAAAAGGGAGCTAGCAAGTATAATAACCCACTTCTTCATCCCTAGTGACTAGGCCGTAGCCTACTCTTTTCAAGTCTCTCATCAAAGAGACTAATTCTGTTTCCTTTTTATCGCCTTTAACGATAACAAATCTTTTCTTATGTTTGTCGATTCTTAGCAAAGACCCAGAACGAGGGATATGCCAATACATCCCGTGTTCTAGTTTACTAATCATCCGATTCATCCACCCATCTACTTCCGGATACATCCTTCCACAAATGTGAGCCGTGATATTTATGACTTGGGTAAACTCATCTAAATTAAACTAGTTCAAAGCAAACCAAGTTCGTTAAGGCTCTTTTCAAGACCCTTATGTGTTGGTATACTCTTGTTATAGACCATTAGTTGATTAGTAAAACTACCGTGTTCGTTTCTACTTCTAGAAATCATACACGCAGTTGGGCCAAGAACAAGTGCAATCTTGCTCATAGCATCATCAATTTTCTTGCCTATACTTGACTTAAAGTCCTCTAGTTTCTTGTTGTTCTCATACTTATCCGAATAGGATTTTATTAGAACGCTAGATATTTGCGTGGAGAAATGAACTCCTTTTGGGTTTCCTCTAATAAAAGAGTATACCGCTTCCACAACATCCTTTTCGCTTAAATTTGGAACCTCAGGCTTCTTAGGTTTAGGCTTGGCCTTAACCTTCTTAGCAGGTGGCATAGCTGCCCATGCTGCTTTACGCTTTTCTTTGTCCAACTTCTTGTGAACTGCTTGGACTCTACGATAAACGGAGTCGCCTCCAATACCTAGTGCTTTTCCAATCTTAATCCAAGTGATTTTATTTTCCTTGTGAAGTTTCTCTGCATAGAGAGTTTGCTCAACTGACTTACTTGGCATTCTAGCCAACTTGTTTAGCAGTTGCTTTTCGGTAGGTTGCGGAAGCGTATCTTCAACAATTACCTTTTCTTCTTCAAAGGAAATGCCTTCACTTTGTTCTATTTCACCTTCACTTGTGAAGATGTTTACAGTCACTCTGCCGTTATCGGCAAATGCTGAGACAAAAGTCCCAATATCGAAATTCTCATCATTAATTTCAATTCTTATTTTAGCCATCTAAATCACCTAACCATGCATGATATCATAGCGGTTGGTGTCTTTTTCTTTCTTAGCAGGTTCAGCCATTACAGTTTCTAGCGCATCGTGATCGACAAAGGTTTCAACACCAATGCCTTGTCTACTTAGGCGCGTAACTTTAGGCTCTAGAACCTTACTAACTTGCTTTAGTGGAATGCCTAATTCTTTGGCTTCCTGAGCAAGGTCGTAGATACCATTAAACATGAAAGCGCCCATGAACTGTGTCAGTTCGCTTTCTAACTTAGGCATCAATTCCTTAGTCTTTTCAAAAGCGGCGTCTCCTGTTAGTCTATCCGTTAGTTTTAGTTTCCGCATAACATGGTTTCCCAACGCTTGCTTAACTTCTGGCGTTTTAATTACTTCGCCAATCGGGTCTACATCACCCATTGCTAACTTATCCAGAAAACCCTGAGGGTCTTCATCAATAACTTCGATTGTTTTCAAAACCGTCTGGAGAATAGAGTCGAACTCTTCGCAAACTTCTTCTGGCATATTGGCTATACCACCGCGTCTAATTATCGGTATTAGTTTGGGATTAAGTTTCGACATATCTCCATCAACTTCTCTAACATATCTAGCATATAGTAGGATAGAACAATAGTCTTCCATCTCTAGGATAGTATCTTCTTTCATTTGTTTTCTTCTCCGTCCCTTGAACGGATCCTTTCTTACAAACATATTTACTCCTCTAAAATGAGATTTGTTTCACAGGAAATCTCTAGCCCCTGCGTTACCCTCTTCGTCTAAATCAAGCTCTGGCAGGTAATTAGCCTGTCGCATAAGCCCATTATCGACATAGGAACGCATTGTCTCGATTTCGTTCTTCTTCGTTTTAGAAGTAGGAACGACGAGAGCGAATGTTGATAGTAAGTCGTCCATGTTAAGTGGTCTATCTTCATTGAAAGCTACTCCCATAGCCTCCTCGATAGAATCCTCAATGTTACGACCTGAGAAATCCTTGCACGCCCTTACGAGGTCGTCCATGTTGAATTTCTCTGTATCCTGTTTTCTGAGAGTCAAGTGGATTCGTAGAATCTCTCTTCTCTCGTCAGCGCTAGGAAGATCAATAAAGAATCTTCCTTCAAATCTGTCCACTAGTTCTGGGGCGAACTTCTCCATGTTATTTGCCGTAAAGACAAAAAATACACCAGAGTCGTCTTCCTGCATAAAAGACAGGAATTGTCCCAGCACAGCGTCGTGCGCCCCGCCATCATGGATACCTTCTGACTTACCAAGTAGCTTCTCCGCTTCGTCTACGAAGACGATAATCGGAGCTGCTGCCTTAGCAGTCTCAAGAAGGCGATGAACTTTAGCTTCCGATTCTCCGACCAAAGACCCTTTCAGATCCGTAGCCTGAACCGTAAGTAAGTTCATATTCCATTCATTAGCGAGTGCCTTAGAGATTGCGGACTTACCACAGCCAGGAACCCCAGCCATTAGTAGCCCACGCGGGAAGCGCGGGAAACCGTAATCTCTTGCTGCCTTAGTGAAACGCTTGCGTAGTCTCTTAGCCCAGTCTTTCAACGGGTTTAGACCACCAATATTTTCGAAACCAGTTAGAGGTCGGGTCATTTGGAAACCCGCTTGCTCGACTAGTTTGCGCTTCTCGTTTAGGATGTAGTCTACATCTAAGCCCTTGTTATGCACAAGAGCCATACATAGCACATTGTTCATTTGCGTGCGGGTTAGACCCGCCGTAGCATCAACAACGCTTTCAACATCACTATCACTCATAGAGTTTACATTGGGAAAGTCGCCAGTCGCTTTTAGACTATTGACGAACCCATTAACTCTAACCATTCTCTCCGCCTTTTCAGGCATCGGGAACCGCATGTTGTAAACATGCTGGTTCAGTTCGATTGGAATGTTCTCAGCATTCCATCGGTTAGGGGATAGCATGACAACTGTCTTTTCTCCACCATTAATAAGGTCTTCAAAGATGTGTAGTTGTCTATCCACATGATGCGCTGCCATACCTGACCCCTCAAGGTCGATATAGCGGTGCCAATCTCTTAGCACAAAGATCGCTCCGCGACCCTCTTCTTTGGCATTATACGCTTCGATGAAATCGAGCGCAAATGGGATAGTTGCCATTGGCATCATCTCCTCTGGTTGATATGTGATGTAAGATTTCTTCCCGTCCCCTCTGTTACGAGCGGGATCTTCGATTCTTTCAACAGTAGTGTTAGTAACGCTACTATCAAGAATCTCTACTTGGGATTTTACACCATCGACTTTGGTGAATACTCCGTATTCTTCAAAGCCTACTGATTCACGCCAGACCAAAACTCGGCGTCGCTTCTGCTGACCCTTTAGCTTGTGAGTATACTTTGCAGCATACTCAGCAATTTCTTGGATCACTGTATCGGTTTCAGTAGTGCTTAGTGCAACTGATGGCACATTAGCTGCGATACAGGCATGGATTGTATTTGTTAATTCTTCCATATTTTTCACTCTCCTACGAACAGATTTATGGGATATGGTGGGGTAACTAGTAGTCATACCCTGTCTTAACAAGGGCGTGGGGAACTAATACCATCCGTAGCGTCACTTAAAGTAGCGACACACCTCATAGAACATCTCTGTTATAGACTTTTTTGTCTTTAATTAGCAGTTGTGACGACGATTTTGTCGTTAAACTGTCTTACTTTTGCCTCAAATTCATCGATATTAATTGTGCAGACTGCCTATTTCCATAGGAAGTAGTAACT
>CETK01061782.1_pt1 | contig 27390 bp, 18 predicted proteins | sample 361431 | NCBI WGS metagenome assembly CETK01 (sample SAMEA2622452, study PRJEB7988) | marine metagenome | biome: marine biome (ENVO:00000447); feature: surface water layer (ENVO:00002042); material: "saline water (ENVO:00002010), including plankton (ENVO:xxxxxxxx)" | depth 5 m | reverse complement strand
TGATATAAATACTGTAAATAATGATATAAATACTGTAAATAATGATAAACGAAATAGTAATACTAGTAGTTCCTATAGTAATAATTTTGAAAGTAATATTTCGGATAATATAAAATATAAATTCAAAAATCTTGATAAAAGTTTGAATAAAGTCAACGTAGAGGATAGCGTAATTAAAACTAAACCTAAACATAGAATTTATAGAAAACAATTAAATTTAAAATATGGTTGTAATTCACATCAAGATAGCGCTGGATTATTTACAATTAATAATGATAATAATCCATTAACAATTTTAAATGGTAATTTAGGTTATATCAATATTTTAGATGCTTTAAATGGTTGGCAATTAGTAAAAGAGCTAAAAGAAGCAACTAAATTATCAGCGGCAGCATCTTTTAAACATACTTCTCCAGCTGGTGTTGGAGTAAATTCATATTTATCAGAAAATCAAAGAATAATGTATGATGTAGATGAATTAACACTAACTCCCTTAGCAATAGCATATATAAAAGCAAGATATTCAGATCCATTATCTTCATTTGGAGATTTTATATCATTAAGTGATACAGTTGATGAGTGTACAGCTAAGTTAATTAAAAGAGAAGTTAGCGATGGTGTTATAGCACCTGGATATTCTATTGAAGCATTAAAAATATTAAAACAAAAAAAAAACGGTAATTTTATTATTATTCAGGTTGATCCTTCATATGAAAATTCACATGACGTAGAATTCAGAGAAATTTTTGGTATTACTATTTCTCAAAAACCTAATAAATATAAAACAAATTATTCATCTATAGAAGATTTTAAATCAGATAATACATATTTATCAGATGATAGTAAAATAGATTTAATTCTAGCAAATATATCTTTAAAATATGCTCAATCAAATAGTATTGCCTATGCTCATAATGGACAACTAATCGGATTAGGAGCTGGACAACAAAATAGAGTAGATTGTGTTAAAATTGCTGGAGAGAAATCTAGAAAATGGATATTAATGCAACATCCTAAATTAATAAATCTAAAAAATAAATTTAAAATTACAATTAAAAGACAGGAGAAAATTAATGCTTTTACAGAATTTATTAATAATGAATTTAATATTTACGATAAATTAATTAAAGGCAAAATGTATTCTGAAGATTATGTTAATTGGTTAAAATATTTTAAAGATAAATTTAAAAATATAATAAGCCCATTTATCAATAAAGATAAAGAAGATTATTTAAAAGACTATTATAGTAAAAATAGCATAAGTATGGCATCCGATGCCTTTTTTCCATTTACTGACAATATTGATGTAGCAAAGAGTTATGGTGTAAAAAATATATTACACCCAGGTGGTAGCTTAGCTGATGAAAAAGTTATTAATAAAGTAAATGAATATAATATGACCCTAATACATTCAGGAACTAGAATGTTTTATCACTAAATTAAAAAATATTAAATTAAGAATATTAAATTAAGAATATAAAATTAAGAATATAAAATTAAGAATATTAAATTATTAATTTTTCAAAGATTAGGAATTTGTAGTGGAACCATGACCAGGTGCGAATAATCTCCTTTGTAATGGATAATATAAATTAGCCACACATTGGGCACCATTACCTTCTTTACATGTGGGGGGAGTTTTATATAACCAATTCATAAATGATAATTGATTATTAGGATATGTTGTTGACGGCATAGTATAAAATTGTCTTTGACCATTATTTCTATTAAAAATATCACTTCCATCTTTGATTAAATCTTTATCAAATTGATGTTCAATATCTCTTTGATTTCTTTCTTTTAAAACATCGCATGCTGGTTTTCTATTTCTATTATCAAATGGTAATGGATTCATAAAAGGGTTTTTTTCTGTTGTTAAAGCACAATTTGTATTTTCTATTAAACATTCAAATTTTTCAATAGTTTTTTCATCTAAATCTTCAGAGGTTGCTGTTGGTCCTTTTTTTAATATTTCCTTTTTAACTTCTTCTTCCTTAAATAAATAACATATATAACTAATGCCCATCCATATGATAGGAATATATAAATATCTATAATCTGATAAAATAATAGACACTAAAATACCAATATATATCATTAATCTAGTGAAAGCGTTTACTTTTTCTGCTTCATTCATTTTATTATTAGGTAATACATCAAATGCTTTATCAACATCAAATAATACATTTATATTTTTAAACCAATAAGTTTTATTATTTATCATTTCACTTTATAATTAAAAATGATAAAAAAATTAAAAAAATTATATCTATATTTATAGAAATCATTAAAATATTTAAAAATATTTTTATCTATTTTTTGTAAAAAATTGATTTTACAGATATTAAAGTTAATATTAGAAAATGTCTGATAATTTCAATGGAAGTATTAGACAATTGATAAATAACGATAATGTACTTCTAAGTATAGAGCATGTATTAGTCATAGCTATAGATACTACTGGTTCCATGCAGAAATGTCTGGATGCAGTTAGAAAATCTCTAATTGCATCTAAGCGTTTGTTAATAGCATCGGGTATAAAGTTAAAAATAGTCATTTTTGGAGACTATGATAAACCTAGTTACAAAATAGATAAAGTAGTAAATATATTTGATGGAACTGTTGAGGAATGTGTAGAGTATATTAGATATATAAAGTTAAATACTTGTGGTTCTGGTGGAGATGTAGCTGAAGCTCATATTTCTGTGTTGGCAAAATTAGTTAATGAAGCCAAAGAAAATGAACGCTATAGCATATTGTTATGGTCAGATGCGTTTCCACATTATATTTCAGACAAATTTGATGGTAAAATGGCAGAATATGAACAAATTGCTTTAGTTGAGAAGTATCCTGGATATCCTAGAACCTGGGAAAAAGCAGTAGATGATTTTTTCCAGAAAGGCCATGTTATGGGTGTAATTACTGCTTCTTATTTTAAAAAAAATGAGGAATTATCAAATACATATGAGCAAATAAAAGAGTTAGGAGGATTTGTTAGCTATGGACTCAATCATGATTCTACAAGAGAGGATCTTATGTGCCTATTTTCCTGTTCTCTGTGTCTATTAGCATTGGGTATTGATGATAGTTTTAAGAACCTTTTTGAGGTATTAGATACTGATGAAAGTAGTCAACAGTTAACATCATTTCAACCCCGACCTGAATTATTTAATTCAAAAGATGTAGAACCGATGACATTTTACAACAATATTAGGCAATACTGTATTGATCATCCATATCTACTTGGTTGGATTGTATGGGCATCTAGTACCTATTATAGTATTATGTCAAAGAATAAGCTAAGCAATGAGCATAGTGAGTTTATAAGTATTTTGAAGAGTCTTGGTGTTCCACCTGAAATACTAAAGATTTTTACCAATATGCGATTTAATTTCTTAGATTTAGATGCGTTGAACCCTAAGTATAAATATGGAAAGGGTTTGATACTTGATAGTTCTAAGTTTGATAACAAACTATTGCCTGATGAATTTCTGAAAATCCTGGCTGATGTATTTAACTACAGGAATGGTTCTCCTAATAACATTAAAAGGATTAAGCCTTATATTGAGGGACTAAAAGTAGTAAACAGAGTGATTGGTGCGGGTAGAGGTCTGGTATCTGAAGCTATGAAGCATGAGAAGCAAGGATTAACCCTCTTGCTTAGTTACATTAGCGGTAAAAATTCAGAATATAGCAAGGGAATTCTTCCTATGTTTATTTCAGTTTTGCTTCGATGGTCTTCTCCTAAAGTTTTGGAACATTTGATGCCTTACATAATAACTGAGGTGAATAATGAGAACTTCTTGGGGTTTACTATTGACCAAACAAAGCCAATACCTCCGAGGTATGGAAATGTTGTCATGTTAGATTTCATTTTGAAGTCACTCATGAAACTTCCGGTCAGTGACTCTTCACATATTATTGAACAGAAATTAGATGTGATTAGGCACTTCATTAGAATCATCAAGATTAAAAACTCTTTGAAAGAGGTCATAGATTCTATTAAGACTATAGTATCGAGAGATAAATTGTCACATAGTGATGTATTTGACGCTGTTAAGAAGTCCAATTTGTTTGCATGGTTTTACGATATAGTTCTTCAGCGTCCATTTCCTTGTAGTCTAGCAGTATGGGTTTCCTATTTAGAGGTAAAACTTATAGTCAAGAGTATTAAAGAAGATACAAGACCTAATGGTTTTTATAGCCATTTATCTTCAAATGCTTTAGAGTTTGCTCTCGCCATAGCAAAGCAAGATGGGGGTTTGTATCTCTCACCTTATACTATTTATAACTATAAGGATAATGATGGTAAACATGACCGATTTAAGAAACTTAGCTCAGTATCACAAAAAGATATAGATTCCATATCTAAAGATCTTTCTAAACACTCTTGGAAGCAACAGCTACTTGAAATACCATATATCACTAATTTACCAGATAATCCAGATAGTATTTGTAGATTAGCTGATAATAGAAAGTATTGTAAAAGGAAGTTCTACAATATAATGCTCCTTTATTATAAAACTACTGGAGGTCCGGATGGTTCTAGGCTATTTAGTCAATTAATTAATGCCACTGGAGATTATATACCAGGGAAGAGAGAGTGTAAAGGATGTAAACAAGTTGATGGTTCATCTTCTTGTTTTGATGCGGTAGATTGTACAGTTAATAAAAATGATAGTAAATGTTACAATTGTCGAGGCAGATGGCAATGTACTTATTGTAAATGTTACATTAAGGCTAATAATTCACAAAAGAAAAAATCTAACTCTTTTTCAGTAACCTGCGGTAAATGTAGTAGTGAAGTCCCAATACCTCCTAAGAACAAAGTTATTAAATGTCAGGATTGTCACGTATCTTATGTTACTGGAATACCCAGTGATAGTGATATACAGCCATGTCCGATTACTGAGGATAATTGCGTTCACTGTATTGCTAAGAAGAACATTCCTATAGTTGAACATGAAGATTGCCGTGTACCCCTCAATCTATTTATTAATCAGTGTCCAGAAAATATAAATAGTTTCGGAGCATTATTTGGAGTTCATCCAGATATATTAAAGTATTTGATTGGACATAAGCCATTTGAGACTATATCTAACCCTGAGTTCAGACAATTTTATCATTTACCACTAATGCCATCTATACTCAAAAATGGTATAAAGATACATGATAAAGAGCATCCAGATGATGATAGTGCCGACTCAGGGGTAACACTAGAATTGGAAGATATACGAACGACTTTCATTAATTCTACTTTAAAATATGGTAATGGTGCGGTTACTAATACCGAAGATATATATGAGCTTATCTTCAATAACTATAAGGTAGTTTGCTATATTTGTGGAGATGAAGTTCCTTTTTCAAATATGATTAGTCCATGTGGTAATAAGTGTGCTGATTTATGCTGTTCTGATTGCTTTGAAAGCTCTTATACTTCTCCACTTAGTAAGGAATCTCCTATTTCTGTATCACAAATTTCATGCATTTTCTGTAGAGGAGAACTTATATACAAGAATAGAAAGAGTGTTTCACTTAAGACAGAATGTCCTCTCGTTAAAAGATTGATGATCAGAAAGGAACTTTATAAATCTATTACAGGTAGAATCGGTGATGGTAAGAAGATAGTTGCTTGTTGCCATTGGAATCCTAAGATTCCAATCACAATAATAAGGATTACTAAACTAATTGAATTGGGCTCTATTAAAGGTCCTTTTGACATACCTATACCACATTGTAGAAGTGAGATTCCTTATCATGAATTATTAGATGGATGTCGTGCTGCTGGTATAGATGTAGATGTTGCTGGACCAGCTGATGAACCTACTACTGATAAGTCTACTATAACGGAGTGTCCTGACTGCAATACTTATCGGGCAAAACTTTATGCCGATTACTTGAAGCGATTAGCGGAAAGAGAGAAAGCAGAGAGAGAAACTCCGAAGTTGATTGAAGTGGATAATGAATTCTTAATACTAGCTTCGGAACTAGAGGACACATCAAGAACAACACATCCAACATTATACAGAAAATGTCCAAATTGTGGTGAAATAAATACAAAGGATGAAGAATGCTGGAGTGTTACTTGTAGATGTTCTATACATTTCTGTTGGTGTTGTGGTAAGACTGGACAGATTTATCCACATTTGGAAAATAAGTTTGGTTCGTGTTATGTTCATGATACTCCACATTATGACCACGACACCGGTAATTACATTAGTGTAGAGGCTGATTATGACTCCGATGAGGATGAACTAGAATAGTAAATAATAAATAGTAAACTATTATAATAAATAATAAACTATTGTAATAATTAATAAACTAATATAATAATAAATGGGAATAATTGAAACCAAATCCCAAATAATTAATTTTTTTTTTAAAAATACATCAATTAAATGGTACATATTAATAATTATTGTATTCTTGCTAATTCAATATTTGATAAAAAGATATAAAAATAATTGTGATTCTACACAAAATAGATATTATCAAGATATTGACGAAATATTACCAGGAATAAATTATTATTTATATAAACCAAATCAAATTAGATATATATTTTGGACAGGAGGATATGATAGCACTTTTTTATTAATTCAAGCATTAATTGTAGAAGGTTATCCTGTTCAACCAATTTACATTAAATGTCAAAATTTAGATACAAAATATAGTATAGATGGTAGAAAAAATCAATCACAAGAACTAAACACTATGAAAAAAATTAGAAAAGTTATATTAGATAAATATCCATATACAAAACAATCATTTTTACCTACAATGTATGTATATAATATTCAAAAAGATAAAGATATTACTTATAGATACAAAATGGTACATCAAAAATATAAATTTTTTAGTAGAGATATAACGCAATATGAAAGAATGGCTAGATTCTCAATTCATTTTAATAAAAATATAGAAGTGGGTCTTGAGAAATGTGGAACTGGTTTAGATGAAGCCACACAAAAGGTAAGAATTAATGAAGGTAGTATGAATTGCCGTATATTAGATAAAAAAAAATTAGATAATATTGGATATAAATATCTAGATATATTTAGAAATTTAAGATTTCCAATTGTTCATCTAAGTAAAAATGATATGAAAATAATAGCTTCAGAACAAAAATTATATTATATATTAGAATTAACTTGGTCTTGTTGGTATCCTAATAAAGATGGTACTCCATGTGGTATTTGCTATCAATGTAGAGAGAGAACAATTTAATAAATAAACATTTGTAAAATTGAAATTTAATGATGAGTATTATATAAATGACCATGACTTTTAATAGTAAATGGAATACATTTTCTCTTCATACATGGCTTATAATGTCCTCGTATGGGATTATATTTGCGGTATTATCATTTATTGAAGATTTAGGAGGATTAGATAATATTAAAACATATTATCCTTGGTTTAAGGGAGTTATTTCAATATTTTTAGGGATTTTATTTTATTTATTTATAGGGTTACCTCATCTTGATGGTGCTAAGAATCGTTAGTAATATAATATTGATAAATATTGAAATTAGTAAAGTAAATATTGAACTTAGTAAAGTATATATTGAAATTAGTAAAGTATATATTGATATTAGTAAAGTAAATATTGAAATTAGTAAAGTATATATTAAAATTAATAAAATATATACTATTAATTAGAAAGTATAAAAAATTGATTTTTTTATTTAAGTATTGTCATATTAAATAATGGGAGCAGATACAACTACGTTGATAATCTGTATTATTATTAATGATAAACTATCATATTTAGTTTATCAAGTTCAAGCAGTAGAAAACTTTGAAGATTTTAACCATCTTATATCCTATTTAGTTAAAAAAGGTATAAATAAAATTAAATGGACTAATAATTTAGATAAGGCTCTAAGAATAGCACTTTATATTAACAGAAAATATCCAGCGAAATATGGTATGTGTGAGTTTCGTAATCATATCAATAGAATGATCCGGATTTCTGATAATTGTGAGCTAGCAATTGAACGTTAAATTTTTAATATTAATTAATAGAAGTGTCACTTTATATGACATTATAAATTTTTAATACTATTTATTTTATTTTTTATTCATCATATAAATTATTAACTTTTTGAAAAATAAAATATCTATTTAATTTGGCCCATTTTAATAAATCTGTATTTTGATTTATAAATTCAACATCACTTTCATTTTTATTCTGATAAGATACTAGTAAGTTACCAGGTTCATCTAAAAATAAATTAGATTCAATTAATTTAAGATTATACTCTTTACATCTGTCTTCTAGAAAATCTATACTTACTAAGTTTTCATCAATATAATTATTAAATGTTTCAAAATACATTTTAACCTTATTATCTATGTTTATATTTGAATAATCCATATCTTTATATTTATATACTGAATAAATTATAGTGTCATCTACTGAACCATAAAATTCATTATTACCTTTGAATTGTTTTAATAAATTGTAACCATCTAAAAATGTTCCTATAAAATATCCCTGATCCCTTAAATTTTCACTAACATTCTGCAGGAATGTATTTAATTTATTTTCGTTATCTAAGAAATAGTGAATTGAATACATACATGTTATTAAATTAAAACCTTCCAGACAACTATTTGCCATTTTTAATAATTTTCCTTTTGATGCTTTAACATTACCATATAAAACATTGAGATAATATTTATTTAATTCGTCAATACCTGCTTCGCCGGTACTAATATTTTTACTAGAATCTGCATTTATAATCATTGTTTTATTAGCTAATTTTAATATTTTAGGACTAACATGAATGTTATTTAATATTCTTGTACAAGCACCATCATATTTATTATGAATATTATCACTATTAATATCTAATCCAATTAATAAATTTACATTATTTTTGACATATTTAAAAAAGTCACCCATTTTACCACAAGTAATATCCATTACATAAGGTTTTGTCATGTTTGATAAATATCTTTCTATCAAATATGACTTAACAAAATTATTAAAATTTTTTAATGCCGTTGTTTTATATGTTAAGTATTTATTATTTTTATAGTAAATCATAGTTTGTAAATTATTATTCATATTTAAATTAGCATTACTTGATGATAAATTACTAATTTTATCGTTTTTTTTATTAATAATTTCATCTATTGTTATTGGATTAAATATTAATTTCCATATATCTGATGCTGTATTGAATCCGTTTGGAGATTTATCAGTTCGATTTCGTAAGGGTATCCATCTATTTTCAATTGGTAAACTCTTATCATATATAAATTCTACTGTACTATTATCAATTATAATATCTCCATTACTAGCAATTGGATTATCATTACTATCTAAATTTAAATAACATGTATCTGCATAATTAATTATTTCATTATCCAAACTAATTTCACCGATGAATGGATCAATTGGAAAAAAATTAAAATCTTCAGGTATATTATTATATTGTATTCCAGTGTTTAATAAATATTGATTAATTTGATTATTATCCGATTTTTGATAAAATTTAGTTTTTAATTTAACCGGAACAAATTTTTTATTATTTTTATAAATGTAGTTTATACTGTTAGAGTTTAAATTTTTCTGAAATTCAACTTTAAAATCAATTGATAATTTATTATGGCTTTTCCATTTATAATTCATATTCCAACGTTTTGTTATAAAATGGTTTTCAATAGTATCATTAGTAGTTTCTTGATAAACTGACAAATTATTTGGTATAAATATTAAACCATCTGTAGCATAATCAAACATATGACCGATATCTAATAATCCGCCATAATTATGATTAATCTTACCTAATATTTTTTTAATTTGATCAAAAATTAGTGGATTAATTGAATTCTTTTTATAAGTTTTAATAGTGTCACTAAGATAAAATATTTTTGCATAAATTAATAGTGGGTATGAGTTGCTAGATTGAATAACATTTTCATTTGTAGAAATGTATTTGTTTAATAGCCTAATATAGTAGTGCCTACCATCCTCTTTTTGATAATTAAATGGTTTATTTATTATTATTTTTTCTTTATATAAATAACAGTCAAATATATATAAATTATTTAAATATTTACCATCATGTGTTTTATCTACATATTCACCATCAAATATACTATACTCTAAATCAGGTAACTGTAGTCCTAAATCTCTAATAGTGTTATCTCTCATAATACCATAACATTTGCCTTTAGAGCCGATATATAATAATAATCTATCTCCATCTGCTTTATCTGTAACCAAGTAATTAATTTTAATATTATTATTTGAAGTTATTAAATCTTCTGATAAACTATTTTCATCTATAAAAGACATATTACTTTTTGTTAAATCTACTGCTAATGGACCAAAAAAAGTGTGATTAAATCGATTCCCAGTAAATTTTGAAATTTCTTTTCTAACTGTTTTAATTTGATTATTACTAATTATAAAAAAACTATGTTGGATTGCTTGTAATAATATTCCAATTATTTTGAAATATTTTTTTAATTCTAAATTTAAATAATTTTCTTCTTCTTTAAAATTTTTAAATTTTGGTATTAAATCTGTGTTTTTGTTTTTAATATATTCAACTTCAACCTCATATATTGGACTATTATTAAATACTCTACTTTCTTTGATATTTTTATAAAACATATTTACATTTTTAACTAAAACCTTAGCACTTTTATCTTTTGAAATTTTATTCCACCATTCCTTAAAGGGAACTGTTACTTCATACGGTTTTGTTACGTTTTTAAACAAATTTAGTTTGTTTATTTCATTAATAGTTAAATATTGATCTGAATTACTGCTAGTTTTAATAATTGATAAATCTAATTTAAAATCATCATCTTGATGTATAAATGAAAACGTTTTTTTATACCTATAACATTTTGGAATGTCCTTCCATTCTTTCATTAATTTTCTAATAATTCCATCATCTTTATTATATGTAACCTCCTTTTTTAAATTAAATTTCAAATTATAATTGGCTATATATACTTTATTTAATTTATCTGACACCAAACTTTTTCCTTGAAAATGAATATTGTTTATTATTGGATCTATTTTTTCTACATTACAATAAGTATTAATATTACCTAATCCATTAATGATTACTCTTATATTTTTATATTCGCTATCCAAAGGGAAACTAATATTTAATTTATTTTGAATTATTGGATTATTAAATGGTTTTTTATTATTAATTCTTTTTAAAATTGATTCAAAATTATTGTACTTTATAGAATTATTTAATATTGAATTATCAGATATTAAACATTCTAATTCCAGTTCATGATCATTTACTGCACTTTTTAATAATTTTATAATATTATTTTTTTCATTTTTGTTTTTATCTAAAATAATCATATTATATTTTAATTGTATCAAATATTTTAATTCTAATATATTTTTATATTAAATTCTTTATAAATTGAATTATTTAAATTATTCTATTTAATAAAATATATGGTAAATTAAAAAAATTAAGAACTTATATTAATTCTGTTTATTTCATCTTGTTCATTTGAAACATTATCTCTAAAATATGTGCTATCTAATGTATATGCTTGTGTTTGGGAGTTAGGATCTTCCTGTTCGCATTTTATATAATTATAATCGGTTACATTATAACAATTCATTATATCATCAATGCTTTTAATCATATTTCCATAATTATCTGAATTAATAGTTTCAATATTTGTATTTTTAGGTAAACAAACAATTTTATCTTTGAATGGTTTTTGATTACCTTGTACTAATATATCGCTGAAAACAACATAACCTTTTGGGGGAATAGGATTCCAAATAGTAAATGTATCTTTTTCTGTTTGGTATTGATATTTTAATTTATAGTCTATTGGAAATACTTTAGTATCTGCTAACATAGATAAAGATAAAGTTGTATCTAATAATCTTTTTATTTTTTCTTGGTCCATTATCATATCATATTTTTGTTTAGTATAAATCATTGTTTGACCCAATGGATAATAACCATTCATTGGTTTATGATAAAAAACATTCAAATATTTAAATGACCTTATTATTTTACGATTTTTATCATCAACTCGTGTTTCCATCATTTTAATATTTTTTACATCATGTTCTATATGTTCCATATTAGTATTAATAATAATTTTAGGTGTTTTGACATTAATTAGGTCTTCAAAATTTTCAACATATTTATTAACTAATTTTTTATCTTTTTTCATTAAATACCATTTGTAAATACAAGTAAATACAAATAATGCGATTACAATGTTAACAATTGTTAAACTAAATTCAATATTTGAATCCATTCTTAATACAAAATAAGAAAAAAAATTGATAATAGTATTATCAAAACTTTATTCAAACTTTATCATGTATTCTTTCCGATTATCTGATAAATTTGAATTAAAATACCAGAGTATTTATTTTAATATAAATGATGAATCACATCATAAGAATGATTCCGATATTATTATAGATGATTCCTTTAATTTACTAAATGAATTAGGATTTGACGATTATGATACTTCTCAAATATCAATAATGACTAAACACTTAAATACAAACAAAACGCACAGTACTAAATTAACAGGAGAGACGTTAACAAATAATCATTATATTTATGATTCAATACATTGTACATATAATCTTTCAAGTATGAAATGTCGGGAAAGTGATAATACTGATACTGAAACGACATATGTACTAAATTACATTATTGATAAAAGCAGTTTAGATGTTATAAAATTTAATTACATTATTGACGAACAATATTTAGAAAGTAATGTATTTGCTGATTCGGAGAGTAATTCTAAAGCTAATTTTAAATTAGGAGAGCAATCTTTTAATCTAGACAAAGGAGTAGTTCTTTGTTATCAAAATGATTTAAATTATAGTATTACTTGTAATAAATATGCAGAGTTGAAATTAATAAAAGTTGTAATTAAAAGGTTAGTCTAGAATAATAAAAATAGCAAATAGAGTTAAAATATTAGTATACATATGGAATATATCTGGGTTTATCAAGTTGGTAAACACTGACTTTAAAACTACCATTGTATGCTGGTAATTGAACAATATCTCCGTCATAAAGTTCATCACATCCATAGTCAGAATCACATTTTCTACCATTATGTGAGAAAGGTAATTTTACCATATTGTATTTATCACTAGTTGTATAATATAACCATTTGTTACTACCTGGATATACTGGTTTTCCATATAATGGTAAAATAACTGATGAAGTGTTATTACCTATGTTTGAATCTTCACTCATTACCCCCTCTTTGTAAAGACTACCTATTTGTTGATAACCACCTGAATTACCTCTTGTTTCAATATTTATTGGTATACCATAAGAATTTTGATAACTTCTTTCTGGTGGTAATAAAGGATTTATTAATCTTTGGTGTGCTTTTTGATGTATGTAATTAGGATAAGAAATTCTATTTACATTTGGCATTTCATGATCTTGATTTTGTGCTAGATGTATTTGGTCATATCTATTTAATCTAGGTGAATTTTGTTGTTCATCTTTAATATACAAATTTACATTAACATTTTTTTGTTTATCATCATTATTGACATCATTAGAGTTATAATTTACATTCCTGTCACTATGATTTGAACTACTAAAATTATTATTATTTTTAGTATCAAGTACATATATAATTACAATTAGTAAACTAGCTCCTAAACATATTAAGGATAAGACATACATGAAAGATAAGCATGATGAACCAAAAGAAAATGTATTGCCTGGACATTTATTTCCTCTAGATGATACTTTAGAGGATCTGGAACGTGAACCTCCCTTTAATAAATTAGTTGATGCTTTTTTAATTAATTTATGCATATTAGATTTAGATACCATTTTTTATTATATAATTAGATAAATATTGATTTATAATAATTAGATTAAATTAGAGCACCTATTTTAATTTAATAGAGTAATCTTGTATATGTAAAAAAAGTAATGAATAATATTTTTATGAATAATATTTTATGAATAATGTTTTTATATAATATAATTAAAATGGTAAATCCATGTACAGATTTTTTGACAGATTTAGAATATTTAGAACATATGATTCCTCATCATCAGGTTGCCGCTGATATGTCAAATCATTTGATACCAAATACAAATAATCCAACAATGTTACATTTATGTAGAAATATATTAATTAAACAAAAATATGAAATATGGGAGATGAATATTATGTTACAGAGATTATCTGATACAGTTTTTAGTAAAAAAAAAGGAAATGTGGATAATATGGCTACTAAATTAGAATTTCATAATAAAAACATGTCTTCTGATAATGATGGTGAATGTGATCCTCTATTTTTTAAACCAGACGAACATAATAAGCATATGATGGGTTCTAATATTAATGATACCATGTATCTGGAACATATGATACCACATCATCAAGTAGCTATCGATATGAGCAAAAGGTTATTATTACATACTAATAATTCTTATTTAATTGATTTTTGTAGAAAATTAATTATTGACCAACAAGGTGAAATATTCTTAATGAACAACTTATTAAATAATAAATATAACCATTACAGTGAATTATTAGATAATTAATAGTTAATAGTTAATAATAATAGTTAATAATTAATATATTGTGTTTTTAATTAGTTATTTAATTTAATATATAAAATCTATCATAAATAATAATAATATTCAATAAATATGAAAAGTTTAATATTAGCATTATTTGTAATAGGAATTATAATATGTTCAGTTGGATATCAAAATAAATTAATTAAAGGTATAGAAACAGTTAATACTAGAGTGGAATACAGATTTATTCCTAGAAATATTTATGAGGATCAATTTGGTTCCCCTAATCTAGAACAAAGTTTTCAAGATATGTTTGAAAATCAAGATGTGTTTTTTAAAACAGTATAAATAAAATATTATAATGAAGCAGAATTAGTAACATATATTATTTGATTTACTAAAATGTAAAAATTATAAAAAAGTAGATAAATATACAAAATAATATGTTAATTTATAAAAGTAGATGGAATCATTGGTTACCATCCATTTTTCTTTGTAACCATGGATCAGTAGTTTGTAAATTATCTATGGTATCTTCGACAGATACTTCTTGACTTTTTGAATCACCTACATCAAATTTAATCTCATCACTTAATTTGTTCTTATCTAAATCTTTTGTTAATTGATTAGATTCGACCTCAGAGTTATTACTTTCTTGCTTAGTTTCAGTATTTGAATCTTCTAACATTTTTCTTTCTTCCTCTTCTCGTTTCTTCTTATTAGCTAATTTCTCTCGTAATCTATCAGCTGTAGTCTTGGCTTCTTTAATTCTTTCAGTTTTTTGTTCTTGATAGAACATGTCTTTTTTAGCCATATTATTCTTTTGTTCTTTTACTAATTTATTTAAATCATCATTCAAATATTCTTGGTCCTCAACATTTTCGGGATCCCAAGGTAACCAATATCCAACTTGACCTAAGAAAATATTATGAGAAGTGTCACTTCTTTGAAGAACCTTTGCTCTTATTTCGGCTTCTTGTCTAGTGTCATATACACCTCTGATTTTAACACCTCTTACACTAGTTTGATAATTGTTCATTTTATCAAATTCTTCATTTACTTTAACTTCATTAGAGAATTTGTAATCTTCTAAATTACTTTTATATTTTTCAAAATCAACATCATCTTCAGCATATAATGTCTCTAAACTTTTTCTCATATCCATCAATTTACTAACCTCAACCATTCCTTCATCTGATTCAGATATAATAGTTTTAACAGCATTATTCCAAATAGTTTGATATCTATTAATTACATGTTTTACATGATTATAATGTAAATATGTACCTTTTTGATTTAATATTTTATCTGGACTTACAAATGATAAACATACATAATTTTGTCCAGGGATAGGTTTATCAACGTCCAAATAATCAGCTTCTATATTGTCATCCATGTCTTAATATCTTAAAATTAAAATATTATTTTTAAATAAAAATAAAAACGTAAATATATAATTAACCTAATTAATTAAAAGACAATTAATTATTAACACTAATTGTACTAGACTAAATACTATATCAAATATTATATTCTGATTATATTAAATATTAGATTCTGATTCTATATAAATATTAGATTTTATAAAATATTAGGTTCTTTTAAATTTTGTTATTATGAACAGTTTGAGTTCTACCACTTGGATCCGGATTAACTCCATCCCATGCCGTCATAGGAATCCATTTTTTAACAGTGTTTGCTCTATTCGGGAATAATTCTTCAAAAATCATTCTATAATAAAATGCTTCTTTTGTATCTGGTGTATTAAATGGATAATTTAATTTCCTCATATTATATCTATATATATGTGAGTCATTAACTTGCTTTTCGGTATATTCTTTTAAATAGTCAATCCAACCATAACCTACACCATCACTAAATTGCTCTTTTTGTCTCCATAATATATCTTTAGGTAAATATACTGGATTACCATTTTCATCATTTATATCAAAAGCTTTTCTAATTATTGATTTTTCCATTGATGGTTTATCAGTATTTAGCATAGTTCCTTTCATGTCTTTATCTATATTAATGCATAAATTTACAAATTCTTTATCTAAGAATGGAACTCTAGCTTCTAATCCCCATGCCATTGTAGATTTATTTGCCCGTAAACAATCAAAATAACCAAGTTCCATTAATCTTCTTTTACATTCCTTTCTATGTTCTTTATCATTCGGAGCATTGTGAAAATATAGGTATCCACCCAGCAGTTCATCGCTACCTTCCCCACTTAATACCATTTTAAAACCAAGAGATTTAATTTTTCTACTCATTAAATACATAGGAGTACTAGCTCGAATAGTAGTAATGTCATAAGTTTCAAGATGATAAATTACATCCCTTAAAGCATTTATACCCTCTTCAATTGTAAATGTAAATGAATGATGAGTTGTACCCAGGAAATCAGCAGTTTTTTGTGCTGCTACCAAGTCAGGACTACCTTCTAATCCAATACTAAATGTATTAATACTTTTTGTATATTTTTGTAATTCAGGATTTTCTTTGAAATATTTTACAACAACACTTGTTACTAAACTACTATCAAGACCACCACTAAGCAATACACCAAATGGTACATCTGACATTAATCTTTTAATAACTGCGTTAGTAAAATAATGTCTTATATTTAAGAGCAAATCCGGTTCATCTTCAATACACAAAGTATTATTTTCACTATAAGGCTCATTTATCCATATACCATTTAAATCATGAATAAAATATGGTATAGGAACAATGTTACTATGATTTGCGTCAACTAAAATATAATGGCCAGATGGAACTGTGTATACATTTGAACAACATTCTAATGCTTTCATTTCACTAGAAAAATAAATATTATTGTTATTATCAACACCGTAATATAGTGGTGTAATTCCAAATGGATCTCTAGCAACTAATGTATTATTATTGTTAGTGTCATGAAGAATAAAACTGAACATACCATCTAAATTAGATAGTAAAGCTAAAATATCTTTTTGATTAATAAATTCATTCTTAGATTTATATAATGTATACAAAGCCATAATTATCTCACAATCGCTTTTTGTTTTAAAATTATAAGGAGTTGGCAAAGAAGCAGACAAATGTTTATAATTGTAAATTTCTCCATTAACACATAAAATTAAACCATTATCACTAACAATAGGTTGACTACCTCCAATTGGATCTATAATAGAGAGTCGTTCGTGAGCAAAAATACCATATTGTGATTGATAAATACCATTCCAATCTGGACCTCTATGTCTTAATAATTTACTCATTTGTAAAATTTTATTTTTCAATTCTACATCATTCTCAATATTATTATTAGACAATAATGCTAAAATTCCACACATTTTAATTATTTATACGTATTTCAATAATGATATATATTTTACTATAATATATCTATAAATAAAATTTTTAAAAATTTAAATTATACGGTTACTTATAGCTTAAACAATTTTAATGGAATAAATAATTATAATAATATTACTGCGGTTTCTATTAGATTAACATGAAATTTAAATAAAGTTTAATTCTCCAGTAGTATTATAGTTTTTTTTAACATTAAGATAAGATTCTAGCTTATGGTTGTAATTTGTTATTTTATCTGATAAGTTTTCTAATATAGTATGATTTTCAATAAATTGATTAATATTACTATAGTTTTTTTTATAAATATCGTTAATAAACTTTTCAACATTAGATAATATTTTCTCTTTTACATCAATATCTTCTTGTGTTTCTAGCAAATTAGGTTGTGCAGTTTGTGGATTAGATTCTTGATCACCAGTTTCATCTTGATAAGTTTCTTTTTTATCTGCATTTTTATTATTTTGAGATTTTAATATAGAATCTAGTTTATATGTTAAATCTTTAAAGTTTTTGTAGTTTTCAACATCTTTATCATCAGGTACTTGTAAAATGTATATGAAACAGGATATCAAGATACCTATTAATATAAATACAAATACCTGTCTAATATTACATTTTGTTAATTTTAATTTATTATTCATTATAAATATAATTAATATCTAGATAGAAAAAAATATTAATTAACAAGGAACTGTATTATATAATGTTGAAAATCTTTGTGACGCGCTCATTTCACATGGCTCAATTGTTAATGAACCATCATTCATTGTTAAACACTGACTTGGTTCATCTTTAGGATTAACTATGTAGTAATTTAATACATTAAACTTATCAGTGAATAATTTTTTACTTGGTTTTCCAATATGATAATTATGGGAATCTAAACTATTTATATAATTTACCTTAAAATGTTGATTATCTTTAATAGCGTCGCAATCAGTAAATATATATTTGTTCTCGGAATCTTCCTTATTAAATGCTAAACATCCTCCATTACCAAATATTAAATGATTTTTAGAATTTTCATCATTTGGATCATTATAACCTTTCAAATTAAAAACGCTTGAATCTTTAATATTTTTAACAGCCTTTAATTCTTTACCAGATACATCAAGTTTAGAGGTTTTAGCTTTATCTAGCTGTGCTAATTCTATCTCTAATTGTTTAATTTTATTATTCTGAATTTCTTGGGATAAATTAAAATGGATATCTCTATCTCTATCTTTATCATTGATAATTTTTAATATATCCTCATGAAGATTTAAATGCATATTTGTGCTTGATATTGAATCTTTGTTATTATATTGAGGTGTATTTTTTAATTCCTCTAATAAAGCGTTTAATTTTTTTGCTTTTTCTTCATTTTGTTTCATTAAAATTTCAGATGTACTTAACTGTTTTAATCTTTTTTGTCTTTTTAAAGCATCAATTAACATCTGTTGTTGATCTTCACTGACAACTGATGGTCTATTCATAACTACTTCCATATCTTCTTTCAATTTACCATTTTCTTTATCTAAAAATCTAACATTTTCTTGGTCACATTTTTTAAATAACTTACATGTACTTTCACCAGATGTATTATTTAAATTATAACTATAAAAATTACATTCTGGATAATCATTACAGTCCAGAGCACAATCTTGATATGATTTATTGGTAGATATAATTAAATTATCATCTTCTTTACATGATGAACCATCTGGTACCTTTGTGTATAATTTATATGTATGATCGTCTGTATATACAGTTTCTGGTTTATAAGGTTTTATGGTTAAAGAAGTTGGGTTATCAGTTATAGTTTTTTCTTTTATTTTCAGAACATCATCACCATCTTTTATCAAAATATATTTGGCTTCTTTAAGACTAACTTGTGTAGTATCCGATTCATCCGAATCTTCTATTTTATCATCTACTTTCTTTTTAAATTTAAATAAACTTAATTTGTATGAGTCACCAGACACTAATTCTATTTTAAATTGAGTAGCATTTTCTTGATTAGAACTAAAATTTAAATTATAATTAGTAGTTCCAATACCAGTTTCTAACGCTCCAGTCCATATTAAATAATTACCTTCAGTTTGTGTTGGTCCATTACCTTTTATTCTAACTATATTGTGTCCATCATCATCTGTTACTAGTTCTAAATTAATTTTTGTGATCTCATATTTGATACCATCTATATCTTGGGCTTGTAAATTAATATTTTTAAAATTCGCAGGTTCATTACTATTTTCATTAACTAAATAGTTACCAGAACCATCTTCAATAGAATAACCAGTTAGTGAGTGTCCTAGTTCTCCTAATTTAACTTCATCATCATAAAAATTTTCTATGACTCTATTTGATGTTAAATTATAGTATAGACATAGTAATATAAAGGATACAACTAAAAGTGCGATTAATCCATATTGTATATCTTTATTGGTCTTTATTGTATTAAATATTTTAGAACTAAACATATTATAGTTATATTTATATTATAAATACATAAAAATAATAATTATTATTTATACAAACATCAAGTAAAAGTTAAAAAATATTATTTATAAATTTAATTAATTGTTAAAAAAGTCCAAATGTAATTGAACTTAATATTTCTTGTATTTTGTTAGCAGTTAATATTGCTTCTGATGAGGAGCCTGATTGTAATTCACTTTCTGCTTTTAAATTAGTAGATAAATCCGGTTTAATATCAAAGGATCTTGATTTATCATAAATATCAGTAATTTTTAATTTAAATTTAATATCTTGATGATTTATTTCAGAATCATCATTATCATTTTTTATTTTTTTTATTATATCTGGTGTAAAAATATCTTTTATATTGACTAATAATACATTGTTTTTATTTATGATAAATTTATTATTAATACCAATAGGGTCTACACTATCATAATCTATTATACTTAATAATAACAAACTTTTTAAAGGATTCATATTTTTATCAGACATATTTAATTCTATTTTATTTATCATTGGTGGTAATAATTTAGAAGCGTTACTTTTCATCCCCATAAATCTAATAATAATTTTCATATTATCATCGGGTAATTGATAACTACAGTCTAATTCTTTAATATCACCTATGGCACCTACCAAATTTAAATTTACATCAGTATCTTCATTTTCATCAATTACACAATTGCCATTTTCATTAGGTTTACATCTAGCTAAACAAGAATTCTTAAATACACAATTAGGGTCTTGATCGCAGTTAAATTCATTTTTATAATTAGCACAAGAAGTAATTTCTATTTTTCTGGGTGGTTTTACTTTAGGTGGTACTAACTCTGGTTTTTGTCTAATAGATATTTGTTCATCTTCATTTAAAGTTTCCTTATTAATATAAACTGAATGAGCATCACTATTTTGATAATCTCCTAATTCATTATAAATTTTACACTCACCATTTAAATGATGTCTATAATTATTACCACGAAATGGATATTTTTTATGAGAAAACTGGTAACACTTAGTATCAGTACAATGACGATGACATTCATATAATGGAACATCTGATAATGTAGATGTAGGTTCTACATTCGTAATAACTTTATTAGGAAAGTAATAGTATGTTGGATGATTTTCTTCTATATTAAAAGTGGGGGTATCTTCCTGATCTTTTAAGTATGTATTACATTTAGCATATGTTACTATGTTAGAATCTCTACATTCAGATTCATTATATCTTGTTTTTTTTCTATTAATCCATTTATATTTATTATGATTATCACCATTTTTTGAATAATATTCATTATCATTTGGATTATATTGAATATTACTATGATTTCTTTTATCATCTGGATATTTATACATGTTAGAATATAAAAGTTGATTTGAAATAACTTCAATATTGAATTTAGATTGTTCATGATATAATTTTGAGTTAGGTGTACCAACAAGACTTAAAGTTCCACCTCTACTTGAAGTTAAATAAAAAACTTTGTAATCAGTATTGTCATCATTTTTTACATAATATCGTATAGAAACATAATTATCCAATTCATGAATAATTCTAAAAAATTCTTTAGAATCGGAAAATATAATATTGTCATTATTTTTGATTTCTTCTTTATCTTTATTATTAAATGATAAACTTGATTTTATATATTTATTCAATCCTAAATTTCTGAAGGAATGTTCAAAAAATCCAGGTCCATTTTCTATATGAAATATTTGAAATTCATCATAATAATCAATATCGTTAACACTGCTTGTATTTGTCTTTAATTTTAATTGTTTCATGTCTGAACAATCTAAATATTTACCATCTGCACTTTTAATTTTAAAATAAAAATTTTTACCTTTATTAGATGATTTTTTAAAGTCATTATTTTTTAAAACATGACTTACATATCTATTTGATTTAAAATTAAGAATTGGTCTTATAGTTGCTTGTTTAAAATTTTGTTTTCGTTTATCAATATCTTCTTTTGAATAAAAAATAACACTATTTTTAGTTGTTCCTCTAGTATATACACGATGATTATTATAATCATATTTATCTTTTTTATCTTTTTTTCTATTTAAAAATGACATAGGTTTCATTAAAACTATAGTCGATCTAGTTTCATTAATACCTTTTATTATCGGCATACTTTCTAAATAATAGATAGTATTACCAACACTATAATATCCATCACCATGAGGTAAATTAAAATATACATTCTTTGAATCTCTAAAATTATCTTTTAGTTTATTTTCATTTAATAAATTATATCTATTATATCTATTATATCTATTATATCTATTATCATTATTTAATTCTATGCTAGATTCACATTTATTGGGAAATATAGTTGCATGTTTTTCTCTTTTGTAATATGGATTATTAATAATAACTGGAGCATTAATATCTGTAAAATAACCATTAATACACGGATTACTTATCTTTGAAATATTTTGGTATTGACTAAATTTTTCATTAGTTGACTGCATTCCTTCTTTAGTTATAGTATCGAATAAAATTTGAAATTTCATATTTTTAAATAAATAACTTTTCTCATCAAACCTAACATGTTTTGATAATACATTAAATCTTTTTTTATAATCTGTAAACATAATATTACCTCGTTTTTCAATATTAATTCTTTTATTTACAAATCCAACTGTAGGATTTAACTTATTAGAATTATCTAAAATATGAATATCGAAATGAAAATTTATTTCAGGATCTTTATAGTTAGTAATATTATATGAATTATCATCATTTTTAGTAATTTTAAAAGCATATTTTTGATTCATATAAGGATTATTATATTTTCTGAAATTAGATTTATGGTCTAAATAAAAATCTTCCTCAGCTATTTTAATATAAAATATATCATCCGTTTTTATATCTAATTGTAATTTAGGATATTCCTTTACTATTAATTTTTTGGTCATGTCTTTAGTTTCTAAATATAATGAATTAGGGACACTATTCATAACAATTCCGTCTGTCTTAAATAAATAAAACCCTTTAATTTTTCCTGTATCTTTATCCATAAAAAGATTACTATCAGATGATTTATAATCTTTGTACCCTTTTAAAGGAAACTTATCAGTATCATATTCTAATAAATAACAATCATTATTAAAAAGACTGATAATATTAAATTTAAAATCACTATTAATTTCTAATTTATCATTTTTTATAAAATATGAGTTTCCAGATTTAAATATTTTAAATTTAAAATTTGAAATATTTAAATCATTGTTATAATAATTAGTTAAAAAACTAAATGGAACAGGGTATGATATCCTAAGTTCTCCTCTTTTATTAATAAAATAATATCTAAAAGATTTGTTATTATCACTTAAAAAAGCCAAATAATATTCTCCTAAATATATTTTACTTGAAGTATCAAAGGGTTTTACGTTTATTTTTTTAAATTTCCAACTAGTAGAGTTATTTTTATCAGGTAATAAAGTAATTTTATTATCAATAATATTTAATGTGTGACCATGTTCATTAGATATTATATCATCTTTAATATTCATTCTAATTTCTTTATCAGCAATATTTTCATAATATTTAATAGTTTTTATTATATTTTTACTATGTGAAAAATAAATAATATATTTTTCATTGGCAGATACCAAAAAGTTCTTACCTTCAATATTTATATACTTAAATAATGATTTAATATTTATAATCTGATTATCATCTTTAATTTCTTTTATTACTATATCATTTTGTCCATCTAGACTCAAAATATAATTTTTATTCCTTAATTTGGCACCAATAACAATAAAATCATCACTAGATATTACATTACTATCAATATTTATTAAATCCTTAATAAATATTTTGTTACTATAATCTTTTAATTGCCTGGTGGTACTTTCACCATAGGTTGTACTAATTTCTTCTTCCTCCTCTGTAGATGTATCAATAAATTTTTCATTACTATTACTATTTAAAATGGTACAATAACTAAAATATATTATTGTAACAATTAATAATATTGATATTACAATAATTACTAATTTCTTTTTCATATTTTAATTTAATATATTTGATAGAAAAAAATATAAAAATAAACTTTACTTTAACTTGTTAATAATAAAATAATAATTTTTGATTTATTAATTATCATCGTTGTTTTAAAATAGTATATTATTTTTACAAACAATTATTATAATAAAATTGTTTTTTTGGATTAGATCTATCTTTAGATATTTTTCTAAGATAAGGGTCAATAATATTTGATATTTTTATTTGTTGGGACATGGATTTTTTATTATTATTCATAATATTAATTGTATCATCCTCGGAAAAATTATTATTAGGTTTCATAATATTATTATTAATAGATGGTTTAGGATGATAAGTAATTAAAGAGAATCTAAACATAATTATTATTAATATAAATCCTAAGAATATATACATTTTGGTTTTTTTATTCATTTTATTATAAAGTTATATTTTTTATTTATTTGATGATATCACATAATACATTTAAATTTAATAGAATAAATAAAAATTAAATTCTATATACGATATTAAATTTAATAAATAAATAATAATATGTGGTTTAATAAAGAAGATATAATTTAAATAAAATAATTAAATAAATTTATAATTCACTATTCATAAATTTAAATCATTAATTATTAATTTAAATTTAATATTAGTATATTGTAAATCAAATCTATTATATTTGTCTCCGTTAAAATTATCAATAATCTTATCATTTTTAAAAAACATTACATTGTCGTTTTCGTCTACTAAACCAATATTATTACCACCTAAATCATACATTTTGTAATTAAAGGTAATATTTGGATTAGAATAATTTGTAAATTGATATTTTTTACTTGCGATTTTCATATTTAATTTAAATCTACCGTTTTGAGGTATATTTTCAGTAGTGTATTCCCTTAAATTAGTTCTATCAATTAGATAATATGTCTTACCATTTGATTCATATATTATACTGTATGTATGATTATTATTATCAATATCAATATTATAGATATCAATCCTTTTACCGGTAATTTCCATATAGTCATTAATTATTAAAGATGATGGTATTGGATAGTCATTAAATGGATTTTTATATTCAATAATAAATATTTTATAGTTTTCATCATATTTTTTAAATTTATGAATCTTATTAAATTCATCAGTTTTAATATTGTCTACTGGATTAAGTAAAGTATTATCTTTATTTAAACCTTTTTTATATCCTTTATGGGGCATTAAGTAATATTTGTCATAATTATTTATGAACTTTGTTACGAAATAACTATCACTATTTCCTGTATAACTGACAATATTTATATTTTTTAACAAATTTTTATTATCTTTAGTATTAATCTTATAATTTCCACCATCATCAGTTTTATTTATTTTAAATTTATAAGTATCATCTATTATTTTTTGATTTATATTATATACCTTAGATAATTTTATATTCGTATTTGAATATTGCCAATACAAAAGTTTTTTATTTAATTGATTAATATAAAATATTAAATATTCAGATTCATTATTACTTTTGAATGTTTTATATGGTAATTCTTGTATATTTATAGATTTATTACTCCTATTTTCATAGGAATTTATGTTTCCAGGTGTATAATTAATTGCTAAGTTATCATAAGTTATTTTAGTACCCTGTAGTAAATTTATAATTTTATTAAAATCATCTTTAATTTTATAAAAATTTTTAGTAATATTAGCTAAGTTCCATCGTACACTTGAAATATGATTTATGAGATTCTCTGCGATTTCCATGTTCTCAATATGAGTTACAAAATTTTCAATTATATCTTCATTTATGTCATCAAATTTTTCAAAATTCCCGCAATGTATTCTATTTAAATTTGGAATATTTAATTGAAAAGTCATTGCTTGTTTTGTACCAATTTTTTCATTTAATAAGGATTTATATCTAGATTTGTAATCCCCAACATAGTCTGATAAATTTTTTATTATATTTAAATTTTTATTAATAATACCTTTATCAACACCGATAGGTTTTTTAATATCTAAAAGTCTAGTTTTATACCAGTCAGTACCAACACTGCTACAGGCACCTAACACGTCATAAATCCATGTGCATCCAGGTTGAGCAGTACCATAGTCATAGTTATTATAAGGTGGACAATTTGAAGCCATTTTTACAGGTAAAGGTTCCATTTTTTTATCATTAATTATATCATTTATTATCTTCAGCCTATCATTTGAATCATTAATTAGAGCACCTATTGTTGATTGTAATTCATGAACTTTATCTCCAACTGGTTTTGGAACATAATATTCATAATATTTACCCTCATCATTTTCATCATCATATTTAAAAAAACTATTTTCTAAACTGCCCTGATTATTCATTACATCCATTACATCGCTTTCTTTGTAATTAACAACAATTCTATTTATTATATTATTACTATCAATATCATCAGTACCTTCAAATTTACTAGTATAATATTGTATAGTTCCTGATTCGTTTCCTATTTCACTTTTATTTATTAATCTAACAAATCTCTCAAAATTACCACCTCCACCTTTAGATTTTATTATATCTTCATTGGTTTTATATTCTATATTACCTTTATTATTAATTGATAAATATTTATAGTCGTTGCTGGAACCTTCTGGTTCTTTTCTAATGATGTGCGAATTATCATTAGTAAGTTTATTTATAGGTATAATTTGTACAGTTTGATTATTAATTAAATATAATTTATTCCTATTAATTATAGGAGTAGTGGTATTAATTTTCTCATCTGTATTAATATTAATATTTTTATTTTTAAGTAAAACTTCATTTGTTTCATTAAATTTTTCAAAATGAATATATTCAATCTTATTTTTATAAAAATTTGTTCTAGATAAAAAATATGTGATAATAGCTATAATTATAAATATAACTAATATAAAATAAGTCGTATATAAATAAGGTTTTAATGATTTTACATTTTGATTAAAATTAAAATTTTTAAATATGGTATTTCTATTTACTTTAGAAAGCATTTCTAATTTAAT
>CETK01074898.1_pt1 | contig 27614 bp, 34 predicted proteins | sample 361431 | NCBI WGS metagenome assembly CETK01 (sample SAMEA2622452, study PRJEB7988) | marine metagenome | biome: marine biome (ENVO:00000447); feature: surface water layer (ENVO:00002042); material: "saline water (ENVO:00002010), including plankton (ENVO:xxxxxxxx)" | depth 5 m | reverse complement strand
GATAAATCTTCATAGCTCATATTGTTGATTTCTTCTTCAGTAACTCTTTCAGGATTATAAAAAATAACTCTAGCTCTTTTAGCAATTGCTATCCATTCATTATTAGGTCCTTTTAATTTATTTGGAACAACGCCAAGTGCTTTTTGCGAGGTAATGCTTTGAAAGTATCCCTCTTTTTGTATTTTCCAAAGATTTCCTGCATCAACAGTGAAGAATATATCAGCAGGAGAATTTTCCCCTTCTGCTTTTAGTCTCTCTAAAAGCCCACTTCCCCTTCCAGAAATAATATTTACTTTAATACCAGTCTTTTTACGAAATTCTTCATATAGCATCTCGTCAGAATCATAATGTCTTGAAGTATAAATATTTACTTCATTAACATAGGAAAGGTTGCTAAAAATTAGTAGAAGTACAGAAAATATATGTTTCAACTTGAATAGCATCATTAATTTAATAGAGAATGATTAATAATTGCATTATATAAAAATAAATTGGCTATGTATCATATAAATTTACCTCAATTGATAAAAAGATTTTAAAATAATTAAAATGGATATCTATAGACCAAATGTTGCTCTCATTATATTTAATAAAAAAGGAGATTTACTGCTATGTAAAAGAAAAAAAATGGATAGTTGGCAATTTCCTCAAGGAGGGATAGATGAGAAAGAGTCTGAACTTCAGGCTGCTTACAGAGAACTGTATGAAGAAGTTGGAATTAGCAAAAATAAAGTTGAGCTTATCAAAAAGCATGATGAATGGTTAAAGTATGATATTCCATCCATAAGTAGACGCACATCTCACTCAAATAAAAAGTTTAAAGGTCAAAAACAGAAATATTTTCTTTTTAAGTTGGCAAAGGAAACAAAAATTTATTTCGATAATGATCCTGATTCTGAATTTGATGATTATAAGTGGGTTTCTTATTGGTACCCGCTTAAAATAATTATAGATTTCAAAAAAGAAGTATATAGAGAAGCGTTAAATAAATTAAAATTTTCGTATTGTAGAAGCATAAATAATGTTGATTGAAATAATCATTTTTTTATTTTTAGGATTAATTGCTGGTTTATTGGCAGGAATGTTTGGTATTGGTGGCGGATTAGTAATAGTTCCAGTATTAATTTATTGTTTTACAAACCTTGGTTTTGAAAGTGAAATTATTGTGCAACTTGCAATAGGCACCTCTATCGCAACAATAATATTTACTGGTTTTTCTTCTGCATATTCTCACAAATTAAAAGATTCGATTGATTATAATGAAGTAAAACCAGTAATTTTTGGAATAATGTTTGGTGCTTTATTAGGGGCACTTACAACAGTAAATTTAAATGGAGAAATTTTAAAAAAAATGCTCGGTATTTTTTTATTTATTGTATCAATTCATACTCTAGCTAGTTCACAACAGTTCTCAAAAATTTATAAAACAAACAACTTCTTATCAACATTTGCTGGTTCATTTATAGGTTTTTGGTCAAATATTTTTGGAATTGGTGGTGGTTTATTTTCATTGCCTTATTTCAGAGCAATAGGTTTAAATCTCAAATCTAGTATAGGTTCATCTGCTGCGTGCGGGGTTCCTATAGCAATTTTTGGAACATTAGGTTTTGTATTTGCAGGTATTGAAAATTTATTATTACCCAAATACTCAATTGGATATGTATATCTTCCAGCCTTAATTACAATATCATTTACAAGCGTTATAATGGCAAGATTCGGAGCAGAGCTAACCCATAGCCTTTCACATAAAAATTTAAAGAAGCTATTGGCCTTATTATTTGTTTTAATATCAATTTATATGTTTAATGTATGATTATTGAGCTGTCAGAATTTTTTAACAACCCAAGCATAATAGATGTTGGATTCATAAAAATTCAATACTATGCAATAACCTGGTTATTATCTGCATTGCTCATTTATCAATTTCTTAAAAAAGACTCAAATCTAATTAAATCAGGTTTAAATGAAGAAAAAATTAATGATATGGTTTTTTTATATGGTCTCTTCTTTGGTGCAATATGTGGGGGCAGGATAGGCTATATGTTTTTTTATGGCTTAGATCAACTTTATGAAAATCCATTGTCAGTTTTTTATGTTTGGCAAGGAGGGCTAAGTTTTCATGGCGGGCTTGTTGGAGTTATTATAAGTTTAATAATTTTTTGTAAAAAAAATAATATTGAATTTTTAAATACTATGGATTCAATTGCTCTTGCAATGCCTATTGGATTAGGTTTGGTAAGGATAGGAAATTTTTTAAATGGTGAGCTTTTTGGAAGACCAACAGATCAAAGTTGGGGATTTATATTTCCAACAGACTCTTTTGGGCTTATGAGGCATCCTTCTCAGTTGTATGAGAGTTTTGGTGAAGGCATATTACTATTTATTATTTTATTTTTGATAAATAAAAAAACTCGAACTAGCGGTATAATAAGTGGGTCATTTCTTATATTTTACTCATTAATAAGATTTGTAATTGAATTTTACAGGCAGCCAGATAATCATATCGGATTTGTTTTATACGATTACTTAAGCATGGGTCAATTGCTTTGCATTCCAATGTTTATATTTGGTTTTTTAATAATATTTTATAGTTACAGAAAAATATGAAAGCTTATTTAGAACTTCTTGAATATATACTTGAAAATGGAGAAAGGCGAGACGATCGTACCAATACAGGCACAATTTCATCCTTTGGTCACCAAATTAAATTTGATCTTGAGGATGGATTTCCAGCAGTTACAACAAAATCACTTGCCTGGAAAGGTGTGGTATCAGAATTATTATGGTTTATAGAGGGCTCTGATGATGAGAGAAGGCTTGCTGAAATAAGATTTAATAAAAAAAGAGAGGAGTTAAGAGATCTTGAAAAATATTCCACCATTTGGACTGATAATGCAGAAAATCAAGGAAAAAACCTTGGTTACAAAAATGATGATGATACCAAATTATTAGGACCAGTTTATGGTGTTCAGTGGAGAAACTGGATGGGAATTGATCAATTAGAATCGTTATTAACTGGTATCAAGAATAATCCAGATAGCAGGAGGCACATTCTATCAGCATGGAATGTTGGTCAACTTGATAAGATGGCATTGCCGCCCTGTCACGTCATGTCTCAATTTTATGTAAGTGGCGATTTTATAAGCTGTCATATGTATCAAAGAAGTGCAGATATGTTTTTAGGAGTTCCTTTTAATATAGCGAGTTACGCATTACTTCTTAGCATAATTGGAAAAATTCTTGATTTAAAACCTAAGAGTTTTGTTCATTCCTTCGGTGATGCTCATATTTATCTGAATGCTATTGATCAGGTTAAAGAACAGCTTTCTAGGAAGCCAAGAAATCATCCAAAATTAATAATGCCAAACCTAAAATCAATTGATGATTTAAAACAGTGTACAGTGAATGATTTTATTTTAGAAAACTATGAGCCTCATCCCCCAATTAAAGCAAAAATGGCCATATAATGATAATTTCACACGTTGTAGCACTCTCAAATAATAACGTTATAGGCGTTAATAATGATTTACCCTGGAAATTAAAAAGTGATTTAGCTCACTTTAAAAATTATACAAACAAAAAAATTATTGTTATGGGTAGAAAAACTTTTGATTCAATTGGTAGACCTTTGCCTAATCGAATTAATTATGTAATCAGCAGAAAGAAAATAGAAATTAAAGATGTGAGCGTTTTTAATAGCATTGAATCAGCCATTAAAAGTGCTCACAATGAATCACAGGAAATTAATTCTAATGAAATTGTTATTATTGGTGGAGGTTATATATTTAAAGATACTTTAAACATTGTAAATAAATTAGTTTTGACCAGGGTTGATTGCAATATTGAAGGTGACGTTTTTTATCCGGCAATTGATTTATCTAATTGGAAATTAGAAAGTTCTAAAAAAATCAAGAAAAGCCAAGAAGACGAGTATGATTATAAAGTAGAAGAATATGTGAAAAAATGATTATGAATTATTTTGAATAAAATCTCTTCTTAGTGCTAAATTTTTGACTCTATATTCTTCATTCTCAGTATATTTTAGCCAACTATTAGCTTGTTTTTTAATTACCTTGTCGTCATCTCTGGCTGCGATTCTAAAAGTTTTTTTAGCTTCATCAAATTGTTCGATTTCGAAATAAGCTTGACCAAGAGAAAGATAAGCTTGAGATTTTTTCTTTAGTCCGCCTTTTTTTATTCCTTGTTTAAGAGCCTCAATCGCCTCTTTTGTTCTATCAACAGAAACAAGCAGATTGCCAAGTAAAACATATGACTCTCCATCTTTAGATAATTCTGCAGATTTCTCTAGTATAGGAATAGCTCTATCAAATTCTTGTGCCATTCTCCAAGCATCTGCTAGTAGCTTTAGATTTTTTGCGTTGTCAGGAACTACTGGCAAAACTTTTTCTTCTTTAGTTTCTTTATCAACAATGGTAACTTTTTTTATTCTTCCCGATTCAAGAACATTTGCAGCCCAATATGGATTTTTATTTATCAAAAGTAGTTGAGCAAGAGCTTTATACTCACCCTCTTTATCTAAAAAATCTTTTGCATGAGCAGCTTTAAGTGTAATCATGTAATCTTTTTCTCGATCAAGTTGACTATAAATACCGCCAAGCTGGAGAAAATAAGTCTTTTTTGGATAAAGGTTTACTAAAATCTCATAAACCTCAAGCCTTCTAAGTAATGATTCTTTTTCTCCAATTTCAGCTTTAAGATTGCCAAGGCAACCTGCTAAAATTATGTACCAATTTTCTTTTGGTTTATAGCCTTCGTCTTCAGCAAGCTTTATAGCTTTTTCAATTGAGTTAATTGACTTACGCCATTCATCTTGAGTGTAGTAAGCATTTGATAAAAAATAATAAGCTTGAGCAGTGACTTTTTCTACTTGGCTAATATATTCTAGTAACTGGCTTATGCCTAGATCCGTATTACCAAGGGAGACGTTTAATTGACCAGATACTAGTAATGCAGCATTTCTTAAACCAAGTGTTACCTCTGGCTCAGCAATTACTTTTCTATATGCATCCAGAGCTAATTCATATTTCTCCTCTTCGAGATATAAATATGCCCAATAATTCCACATAACTGAACGATCGTAGCTCTTTAATTCAGGAGCCATATTTCTCAATTCCGTTAAGATTTCAATTACCGTTTCTAAATCTGGAGATGCTTTCCCATCTTCATCAACTCTATCTAATGCCTCACCAATTTTTCCCATTTTTTTTGCAGTAGCAGAAGATAAAGCTCTTGCTTTTTTGTACTTCGTCTGTTTTTTTTGAGCACTTTCTGACGATTGAGCTTCTATATAGTTAGAAAATGTCGAGGTTCCTAAAAAAACAAAAAATAATGTTAATACTGTTGCAAATTTTCTCATAGGCTATTCTTCTTCCAATATAAATTTAAAGCTATGTAAAACACCTTCAACAGGAACGGGTTTGCCATCAACAATTTTTGGTTTATATTTTAATTTTAATGCAGCCCTTGCAGATGCGCTATTAAACATTGAACAAGGTCTCAAAACTGTCTCAGGAAAATCAGGATTATCATTTGAGCAAAAACCCTCTACAGCTTTAGCATTCTCTACGCTTCCAGTTTCTGTAATAGTAAATTCTACTAAGGCATAACCCATTGTGCCTCTTTCCATTGCACGTCTTGGATATACTGGAACAACTTTAAATAAGGGAATATATTCTCCGTCTCTGAAGAAAGTTCCAGACGCTTTCACATTTAAATTAGGTTTAGCTATCTGAACATCAATACCTGTCATTGGTTGAAGATCAAGCTCAGGTTGAGCTATATCATCTGGTTGTTGTTCTGGTTCCTCAGGCTTATCAACATCTGTGATAAAAGTATCTATCTGCCTTTCTGGCATAACTACATCAACCAATTTCACTGACTTATCTTCTTTAATTCCGCTATCACCTAAAGAAATTAATATCACCATTATTGAAAATAAAGCTAAGGTTATTGCTGAAGAAAATCCAATACCTGCAACATATTTATTTACCTCAAAAGCTTTTACATATAAGTCATGTATTGGTTTAAGGGCTAAGTTTATGGATGCGATAACCTGACTCATAAAAATTTATTTAGGTTCTGATGCAAGTGATATCGCATTTACACCCGCTTCTCTTGCTCCATCCATTACTTTGATAATTGTATCTGCCACAGCTTTTTCGTCAGCTTGTATTACCACAGATCCTTGAGGATTATCAGCTAATAGCTTAACGACATTTGCTTTCACCTGACGAACATCTATTCTTCTTCCATCCATCCAAACTTCCCCAGTTGGACCAACAGCTATTAAAATAGCAGCATTTTCTTGTGTTTCTGCTGTATCTGAATCAGGCCTGTTTATTTCTAATCCTGGCTCTTTTATAAAATTAGCTGTAACTATAAAGAAAATTAGCATTATAAAAACAACATCTAGCATAGGTGTTAGATTGATTTCGCTTTCTTCGTCTTTAACTGCTGATGTTATAGCATTTCTTCTCATTTCATCTCCTATAATTCTCTTTTGATTAAGTCATTTAAATCATTTGTATGTCTTTCGCTTGCACTATTAAGGTAAATTGATACGAATACACCTGAAAGCGCAACAACCATGCCTGCCATAGTTGGAAGTGTTGCTTTAGATACGCCGCCAGCCATTGCTCTAGCATCTCCTCCTCCATTGAAAGCCATGACTTGAAAGACTTCAATCATCCCAGTTACAGTACCCAACAATCCAAATAATGGCGCCAGTACAACGCAAGTTTGAATAATTGTTAAATTTTTATTTATTTCTATTTTTGCCTGTGAAAGCATTTTCTCTCTTATTTGTAAGGCGTGCCATGATGTTTTATCGGACCTTGATTTCCATGAATTTGCAAGATCTTTTACATAGAAATTATGTGCATGAGAAAAATACCATATTCTTTCAAAAATCATTGCCCACATAAAAAATACTAATATTGCAATTAACCATAGAACACTTCCGCCAGCTTCCATAAAGTCTCTAATGGAGGAAAATGTTTCAGAAATTGCGTACAACATCTTTTAAATTACTTTTTCTCAGCTCTTTCAGCTAAGATACCGGTACTTTGTTCTTCAAGTACGCTAATAATTCCCTTAGCAGAAGATGCTGTAAATGAATGTAATAGTGTAGTAGGAATCGCCACAAGAAGACCTAAAACAGTTGTTACAAGAGCTTGAGAAATTCCTCCAGCCATAAGTTTTGGATCTCCAGTCCCATATAATGTGATCATTTGGAAAGTAACTATCATTCCAGTAACTGTTCCAAGCAAGCCAGCTAGCGGCGCAACAACCGAGATAATTCTTACGGCCCCAATACCCCTCTCTATTGATGGTCTTTCAGCCATTATTGCCTCAGCCAACTTAAGCTCTAATGTATCAATATCTTTATTGAAGTTATCTTCTCCTGCCTTTAAAACACGTCCAAGAGGATTTCGCACGTCAACAGCTTTAGAAGAAGCTTGTTTTCTTACAGCAGCTCCAAGCATATACAAGCTATATAACTTCCAAAAAGCAATACCAATACCAATTAAACCAACGAATATGATTGCATATCCCACTTCTCTTCCTTGTTGAGCTCTCTCAAGAAGTGAGGGTGTTTGGATTAAATTAGCAAGCAAACTTCCTCCTGTTGGCCCTGTTGGGTCAACTCCAAATTTCACTTGCTCATTTTCAACTGCATCGCCAATATTATTAGCAGTTCTTGTATATCTACTCGCAGGCTGTCTTGGGAGAAAAGCATATTGTCCTTTTGAGGCTGCATATTCGAGATATTTACCATCACATACTGCATTAAATAGTCCTACTCTTGTTACATTACATGATGAAGACTCTCCATCAACATCAATAACAGTGGTATCAAATGATACGACTTCACCACTTGCTGCCATTTCTCTTTTTAGCTCATACCAAAGTCCTTCAATCTCTTCTATTGTTGGTAATTCAGTAGTTTCCGACATTTTGCCAGTAAGATTATTTAAGAAATCTATTCTATCAGTTCCAAACTGAGCGCTAGTTAAAGATCCAGAAAATTGAACTGCTGCTTCACCAGCAGAACTTTGTAAATGGCCAAATAACTCAACCAATGAACCTAATTCTTTTTTATACGCTTCCTCTTTAACTCGAAGAATTTCCTCGTTTTTTTTGTATTCTGCTTCGAGTTGGTCAGCAATTCTTTCTTGCCTTGCTAATTCTCTTTTCTCTGCAGCTAAAATCGAAGCTTGTTGATTTTTGTTAGCAATAAATTGTGCCTCTCTTTTGGCATTTTCTGCTTGTTCTTTCGATTTGCCTTCTTTGACAAGCATTAATAACGCCTCAACAGTTGAGACCTCTTGTTCATCTTCAGATGCATCTTGAGAAAACAACTCAATGTTAAAAATAAAGACTGCTAGAAACAAATATATATTTAAAAACTTTTTCATAGCGACTCTCCTTTAACAATAGGCATTAGCAACATATCTGTTGGTGCTAATTTTTTTGCTATCCTTATGCCATCTCTAATTGGCTTTCTATAGGTACCTGATAGCTCTTCCCAAGAGCTAGTAGTATTATTCCACCTTCCGCTAGTTCTCTCATCTTTAGTTTGATAAAACATACCTATTCTTCCAATAACAAGAATATTAACAACTGTTCCATCATCAAGAGTATCTTCATATGTATCTATTTTTCTTCCATATTCTGCTTCGATGTTATATGCCTCCAGTACTTGCCTGACTTGCTCTGATGCAGTAACTTTTGGCTTTGACATTGAGGATCTAACTAAATCAATTCTTTCTCTTCTTTCATTTTCTCTAAATGGTGTATCCAGGGAAACAAAAGTTTCTAAACTGTCTAACATTTTTCCAGCCAATGGCGGAATTTGTCTTTGCATTACAACGACTTGAACAAGTTGCTCATCTAGTTTGTCCATCAGGTCCAACTGAGCTTGTATTTGTATCCTCTTTTGAGCATTGTAAAGTTTTAGACCCTCTACCTGTTTTGCAACTCTCTTATATTCATTAATAATTTTATCTGTTTGTCTTTCAGTATTATCAATCTTGTCTTGTGAAATTGCAGAGAGGCTTTGATTCTCTCTACCTACTTCTAATACGTTCTCCATGTTAATTTCAATTATAGATTCTTCAGCCATAATAAAAAAAGCTGAGACAAGCAGAACGGATAAAGATATTTTCTTTATGTTTATAAGCATTATGTACTCCCTAAAAGTCTGACAATATTAACAGTCAATCTAGAATTAATAAAATTTTTTTTTTAGTAACTCTTTCATGAAATAACTTTCGTTCAACAAAATGTTAATTTCCAGACATTTCTATTCATTAATATAAACTAATTTATGTAAAATCTAAAATTTTGGGAAGAAAATTGGTGTGTTTTTTTTGTACTTTATATAGTCCTCTGAGTCACCCCATTTCTTATCAGATCTATCTTCAAGCATTCTTACACCGCTCACATAAACAAGAAGTAGATAGGTAAATATTGGCGAAATCAAAGAAATGTACTCAGATCCATTCAAGGAAGAAAATGAGATTACTGAAATACCCAGCCATAACATCACTTCTCCAAAATAATTTGGATGTCTTGAAATAGACCACAGTCCCGAGGTTATGAATTTGTCTTTATTATCTCTATTCGATCTAAAAATCGTTTTTTGTCTATCAGCAATAACCTCAAATATGAACCCAAACATGAAAATTAAAATTCCTATATATGTGGTTGTGTTCATTATCACACCTGAAGAGCTTGATATTGCAGTTAAAGCACACATTGAGCATAGTGAAACCCACATGCCGGATGTGGTCCATGCGAAGAAAAATTGAGATGGCGAAATTTTGATTGTTCTAAATCTTTTGTCTTCACCATCTTTATGAATTCTTAAAAAAAGAAAGCTACCTAATCTTATTGTCCAGATTGAAATTAAAATAGCTAAAATAAAACTACCGATATTAAAAACGCCCAATGAGTTTGATGAAAAGTAAACAAACCATACAAGCGTAAGATATTTTATTGTGCCTGTTAGATCATAAAATTTTTCAGTTTGGAAGATATATGCAGGTATGAAAGCTATCCAGCTTATTATAAATGCTAATAAAATAGCATTAGTAACCAAAACATTATCCACAACCATGGCAACACCTATGGTTAATGCAAGTACTAAAAATGATAAGACTAAATACATGTACCCTTTCATAATCAATTACACCTTCGTTTTTTATTGTTAAAATAGCACATATTCAAGATATTATGAAAATTTCAACTAATCAATTTAAAAACGGTACTAAATTAATAATTGATAATGCTCCATGTTCAATATTAGAGCACGAATTTCATAAACCTGGGAAAGGTCAAGCTGTCATGAGAATTAAGTATAAGAATTTATTAACGGGAAATACCAACGACAAAACTTTTAAATCTGGAGAATCTGTTGAAAGTGCTGACATTAATCATAAGGAAATGGAGTTCCTTTATACAGATGGTACAAATTGGCATTTTATGGACCCAATAAATTTTGATCAACTTGAAATCAGTCAAAATAAAATAGGTGATGCATCTAAATGGATAGTAGGACAAGAAACTTGTGAAGTAGTTTTGTGGAATGATCAACCTATACAGGTAACTCCTCCACCAATTGTTGATATAAAGGTTTCTGAATCTGAACCTGGTATAAAAGGAGACACAGTTTCAGGAGCAACTAAAGAGGCAACATTAGAAACAGGTGTAACTATTCAGGTACCTCTTTTTATTAATGAGGGAGAAATCATCAAAGTTGATACAAGAAAAAATTCGTATGTTGGCAGATCGAAGTCATGATAGATTTTATTGAAAATCAGATTGCAATTTATCTTAAGTCAATTGAAAGCATTGATGAAAACCTTTTAGGGAATCTTGAAAAAAGAATTAATACTTCCATCTGTGATGATATATCTAATGGTCATTTAACTTCTAATGCTGCAATGGTAATTGCAAGTTCATTAAAAATGAATCCAAAATCATTATCAAGTAATTTGGTAGATATTTTCACAAAATCTAATAGATTTGAACATGTTGAAAGTGCGGGTCCAGGCTTTATTAATTTTTTTTTAAAGCGAAAAGATTTTGTAGCTACTGTAACTGAAGTAAATCAATCAGAAGAGTCATATGGCAAATCAAATATTGGTGATAATAAAAAAGTTCAAATCGAGTTCGTTTCAGCTAATCCGACTGGGCCACTTCATGTTGGTCATGGCAGAGGTGCTGCTTTCGGTGATGCACTTTGCAGAATTCTTAATTCAATTGGATATACGGTTGAGAAGGAATATTATGTCAATGATGCTGGTAGGCAAATAGATATTCTTACAGCAAGCGTAATATTAAAAATTAAAAATAATCTTGGCGTTAAGCCTAAAAATGCCTACCAGGGAGAATATATTACTAATATAGCAAATTCTTACATTAAAAATACCAAAGATTTTAATTTACAAATTGATAGCAAAAGTTTCTTAAATTTGTCTGATGATCCTGAGGAAGAAATAGATCAGATAATTATATTGTTGAGAGAAAGTGATTCCAAAACTTGGGATAGAATAAAAGATTTTTCTTTAGGGTCTATTCTAGAATCAATTAAGAAAGATTTATCAGATTTCAACGTGAATTTTAAAAATTGGTTTTTTGAATCGTCACTTGGCAAAATTGAGGATACAAAATCTGAGATTGGTTCTTCAATTCATAAACTTCAACAAAAAGGTCAAGCATATCTAAAAGAAGGAGCAATTTGGTTAGATACTGAAAAAAGTGGAGACGATAAACACCGAGTTCTTGTAAGAGAAGATGGAAGACATACATATTTTGCTTCAGATGTTGCTTATCATAAAAATAAAATTGATAGGGGTTACGATAAGTTAATAAATGTTTGGGGAGCGGACCATCATGGATATATTAAAAGAATTGAATCATCTATTGAGGCATTGGGTTCAAGTAAAAGTATTTTAAAGGTTCAGCTTGTTCAATTTGCAAATCTTTTTAAAAATGGGAAAAAAATAAAAATGTCAACGAGATCAGGTGATTTTTTCTCTCTGAAAGATTTGATTGATGAAATCGGTTCAGATGTTGCCAGATTTTATTATTTATCCAAACAAGCAGATCAACATCTGGACTTCGACATAGACTTAGCAAAATCTGATAGTAAAGAAAATATGTTTTATTACATTCAATATGCTTATGCCAGAATTTCTTCCCTCGAAAAGAAATATGCTGAAGTGTATCAATCTATTCCAAATTCAATGGACTTAATCACTGATAAAAGTTTTATAAAGTGTGACAAATTAATTCATGAAATGGCCAAATTTCCCAAAATTATTTTGAAAGCTGGCTCATTGTATCAACCTCATCTAATCATTTTTTATTTGAAAGATTTGGCGCAAATGTTTCACAGTTTTTATAACGAAAATAAAATTATCACTGGAAATCAGAAACAAGATGAGTCGATCTTGTATTGTCTCAAAGCTGTAAAAAATATTGTTGGTATTGGTTTGAATTTAATTGGTATAAAGCCTATAAAAGAAATGTAGATTAAATGAGGGACTATGCTAATAAAAATAATTTAACAAAAAGAACTTATAAGAAAAGCAAAAAAGTTTTTAGATCAGGTAAGCCAGGCGTCAAGACAATATCTTTTCAATCAATTGTTTTAATCCTGATGACGTCATTTTTTTTATTTACAGCCTCTGCGATTATCTTTAAAACTAATATTAGCTCATCAAATCCTCAAGATATTAAGAATAATATTGAAATAAATTTTCCTGAATCACTTCTTGAAAATAGTGTCCTTATTGAGGTAGATAAATTTAATGTTGAAGAAACATGTGAATACTTTGTTCAAATTGGTTCCTACGGTAATAAAAAATATGCTGATGAAGCAGTTAGAATTCTCGATAATGTTAATATGATGAGAATTGAGAATGTAACTAGCTCACTATATCCAGGAAAAATACTGCATAGTGTTATTTCAGGTCCATATAACAATAGATCATCTGCTAATAATGCAAAAGAGAGAATTACAATAAAAGGATTTGACCCTAGATTGAGAATTTTATGCAGGAAAAAATAAAAGATAACCTTATAAAGATAAATAATAAGATTTCTAAGGCAAAATCAGGAAATAACTCTAGCAAAGAAGTGCTTCTAATAGCAGTTTCCAAGAAAAAAAGCATAGAACACATTAATGCTGCATTTAATGAGGGTATAAGAAATTTTGGTGAGAACTATGCACAAGAGTTAGAGGATAAGTTTTTGAGATTTGAAAACTATGATATCACTTGGCACTTTATAGGGCCTATACAGTCTAATAAAATTAAACTCATCACAAAATGCTCATCTTGGGTCCATGGGTTGTACAGAGAAAAAGTAATTTTAAAATTGAATGAGGAGTGCAAAAAAATTAATAAAACTATGAATGGATTAATACAGATAAATGTATCACAAGAAATTTCTAAAAATGGCTGTAGTCCTGATGAGATGTTTAAAGTTGCAGAGATTTTTGAGAAATGCACAAATGTAAAATTAAAAGGAATTATGGCACTTCCAAAATTATCGAGTGATCTTCAGGAAAGCAAAAAAGTTATGCAAGGGGTATATGAATTAAGTCAAATTCTCCAATCGAAATATCCAACAGCAAAGGAAATATCGTTAGGAACAACTGCGGACTTTGATTTAGCAATTGAAAGTGGCTCAACAATGATTAGAATAGGCGAATCAATCTTTGGAATAAGAAAATGATAGATTTAATTTTTTTTGGTGGTGGAAATATATCTCAATCAATAATTTCAGGATTATTGAATAGTGGATATTCAAAAAAAAATATCTTTTTTCTCGATAGAAACATAAAAAATCAAAATAAATTAAAAAAACTAGGTATAAAAAAATTTCATAGATCAAACAATTCTAGTAAAAAATTTTTTATTCTTGCTGTAAAGCCTAAAGACGCAATTGCTGCTTATAATGAAATATTGTTAATTGAAAAAAAGCCTTTAATAATTAGCTTGGTTGCTGGAATAAAAATAAAACAATTTTTAAAAATTTCAAAAAACGCTAAATTAATGAGAGCAATGCCAAATACATCATCAAAATATAATCATGGTATAACAGCATTGCATAATGGCTGCTTCAGTTTAGTAAACTTTCAAAATTCTTCTAAAATTTTTAAAAAAATCGGTATCACTATTATATTAGATAAAGAAAATAAAATGGATCAATTCACAGGCATCATTGGAAGTGGGCCGGCATACTTTTTCTATATTTTACAAACATTTGAAAAAAAACTTCTTGGAGTTTGCAATGGAAATAAAGAACTTGTGAATGAAATAATCATAAATTTGTTAAATGGTGTAAGTTCCTCAATTGGGGAAAAATCTGATTTAAAAAGCTTAATAAGAAAAGTAGCTTCAAAGAAAGGAACTACTGAAGCTGGTTTGAATACTTATAAAAAAATGGGGTTGAACAAGATCTTAGAATCAGGTCTTAATAGCGCAATAAAAAGATCTAAAGATATATCAAATGAGTATAGATAATATGCAAATAATAACTATATTATTAAACATACTTAATAATGCTTTTATCGTATTATTTATTTTTAATTTGTTAAAGGTAAATCATTTAAATCCTATAGTTTTGCCTTTAGTAAGATTTTATAAATTTACATTTGGAAGAATTTATCTAATACCAAATCAGTTGCTAAACATATTTTTATTAGCTGTTTTATCAAAATTAATATCTATTGGATTAATCTTTTCGGATCAGTATGATCTCACGGTTTTATTTATGGTTTCGATTATTCAAACTTTGATGACGTCACTCAGATTGATATTTTTTGCAGTAATTGGTGGCGTCATTCTAAGCTGGGTATCACAAAATAATTCTAATCCAGGGCTGCAACTTATCGAAGAAGTTTCACATAAAATTCAAAGCCCCATAAGAAGATATATTCCCTCTGCTGGCGGGCTTGATTTTTCACCAATTTTTGTAATTATTTTTATTAATTTAGCTCAAAACCTTCTTACTGATATATTGAGATCAATAGTCTAAGATGATAATAAATCGAGGAATTTTTAATTTTAAAGAACCTTTTGCTCTTGAATGTGGTGAAAAAATTGAATCATTTGATCTTGTTTATGAAACATACGGTGAACTAAACAAAGAAAAATCGAATGCTATCTTGTTATGTCATGCTTTCTCAGGAGATCATCATGCAGCGGGAAATGACAAAGATAATATACCTGGTTGGTGGGATCAAATAGTTGGATCAAAAAAAGCAATTGATACTGATAAATATTTTGTTGTCTGTTCAAATAATCTTGGTGGTTGCTCAGGATCTACAGGACCATTGAGTATTAAAAAATCCTCAGGTGAAAAATACGGTAAGAATTTCCCAAAAGTTAGTATAAATGATTGGGTTAAAAGTCAAAAAATGCTTTCAGATTTTCTTGAAATAGATAAGTGGCTGATGGTTGTTGGGGGAAGTCTAGGAGGAATGCAGGCACTTGAATGGGCTATTACATACCCAAATATGGTTAAAAAAGCTGGCATTTTTGCTGCTGCTGCAAGGTCAAGCACCCAAAATATTGCTATGAATGAAGTCGCAAGAGAATCTATAAGAAAAGACCCAAACTTTCATGAAGGTAATTACATCAAATATAATACTCGGCCAAAAGATGGAATAAAAGCTGCCAGAATGCTTGGGCACATTACATATTTATCAGAAGATCACATGGACAATAAATTTGGTAGGAAGTTCCAAGACATTGAATCTAAGGTTGAAAGATGTGTCGATTTTGAAGTTGAAAATTACCTTCAATACAAAGGCAAGAAGTTCTCAGAATCTTTTGATGCTAATTCATATATTCTCATGACAAAGGCAATGGACAACTATAATATAGGTGAAAGTAGTGAAGATCTTGAAAAGAATCTAGAAAATATTAAGGCTTCTATGTTAATTATAGGATTTGATTCAGATTGGCTTTATCCACCTGAAAAAGGTAAGGAAATTCAAATAGCTGCAATAAATAATAATATAGAGTCATCTTATGTAGTCTTGGATGGTCAGCAAGGCCATGATAGTTTTTTATTCAGCTCCGAGATTTATGATGATTTAATTTCACGATTTTTAGAATCATAATGGCAATAGAAATTTCACATATTATTGAGGATTGGGTTCCTGAAAAAAGCAAAATTATTGATTTTGGTTGCGGCGATGGATCGCTTATCAAAAACCTCATGGAAAAAAAAGATGTTCTTGGATATGGTGTAGAGATTGATAATGACAAGATATCATCTTGTATAAGCAAGGGTGTTTCAGTTATTAAATTAGATATTGATAAAGGTATAAATGATTTTAAATCTTCAAATTTTGATATGTCTATAATGGCAAGATCTATTCAATGCTTAAAAAATCCGAAAATTGCTTTAAATAATATGTTGAGTCTATCAAAAAAGTGTGTTGTTACTTTGCCAAATTTAGGATACTGGAAGTGCAGGATTAACCTTGCTTTAGGTAAAATGCCTGTTACGCCAGACTTGCCATCAAGTTGGCACGAAACAGAAAATATTCACCTTTGCACAATTCAAGATTTTGAAAATCTTTGTAAAAACGAATCAATAAATATTGTAGAAAGTGTTTTTTTAAATTCCAATAATAAAAAAAGTTTTATGGCATCTTTTTTCCCAAATCTTATTGCAGTAGAGGGGATTTATTTACTTGAAAAAAAATAAAGAAATTTTAATAGCGTCTTCAAATAATGGAAAAATTAAAGAATTTGAAAAGCTTCTAAGCGATTTCCAAATATACTCACTAAGTGATTTTAATATAAGGGATGCTATTGAAGATGGAGAATCTTTTTTAGAGAATGCAATTATCAAAGCTGAACACGGTTATAAATATTCTCATCATTTCACTATTGCAGATGACTCTGGGTTAGTTGTACCTGAATTAAATAATGAACCAGGAATTTATTCTGCCAGATATGCCGGAGATAATGCTTCTGATGAACAAAATAGAAAAAAATTAATAAGAAAGCTTAAATTAAACAATTATGAGAAGCTTGATGCATTTTATGTTTGCTACATTGTTGGTATCAAAAGCATTAATTCAGATCCAATAGTTTCCAGTGGGAAAATATATGGAGAAGTTAAAATAAATGAATCAGGTAGTGGTGGCTTCGGATACGACAAAATGTTTTATCCAAGAGATTTTGAGTGTTCAATGGCAGAAATTGATTTAAAAACAAAAAATTTAATAAGCCACAGGGCCATTGCAATCAAAAATTTCTTGAGTGAATGTAAAAAAGTTATTTTTTAATGTAATTAAAGTAAAAAATTTCTCTTCCTTCTTCTAAGCCTTTTCTTTGAAATTTAGACAATCCTGATTTGAGATTTGGTTTTTTAATTTTTAATAATTTAGATTCATTTTCTAAATCTTGAATAATTGTTTCCGCATAGTTTTGCCAATCAGTTGAAATATGCAATTCTGCATTACTGCTCATGTTGTCAGTTAGCATTTTTAAAAATTTTTTATTTATAAGCCTCCTCTTGTGATGTTTTTCTTTTGGCCATGGATCTGGACAAATTATGAATACGCTATCAAATATTTGAGATACTTCGTTGTCTAACAAAATTCTTATATCATCTTTAAAAATGCATACATTATCAATAGAATGTTCCCTAACTGAGGCAAGCAAGTTTCCAATACCTGACATATATACTTCTGAGCCAACAAATAATGTATCTGGATTTTTAATTGATTCGCGAATTAAATGCTCGGCGTTACCAAATCCTATCTCTAAGGAGCAGTTTAAGAAATTTTCTTTTTTAACCTCTACTTGTTGAAGATTCTCAACAGCATACTCATTCAAATATTTAAGACCGAAGTTTTGTCTATTTGAAATACGCCCTTTTCTTTTAACAAAAGAAGGATGGTATTTTAGGTGCATCAATAAATATTATGCAAAATCAATCATCAAAGATTTAAGCTTTTTGAGAGCGCTATTCTCAATTTGTCTTATTCTTTCAGCTGAAACATTATACTCATTTGCTAAATCATGTAAGGTAGCTTTTTGATCTACCAGATACCTTCTCTGAAGAATATCTTTACTTCTATCATCCAACATTTTTAATGCTTCAATCAAACTCTCATTATTTGCTCTTTCAACTTGTTCATTTGCAACCATTACCTCAGGATCATAAGTTGTGTCTTCGAGATATTGAGATGGTGACATTATTTCATCATCGTCACCTGTTGGCACAGGCGCATCGAAAGAAGAGTCATTTGAGGATAATCTATTCTCCATATGCAGGACATCTTTTACATCAACATTTAAATCTGAAGCAATGTTTTCTGCTTCTTCTTTAGATAGCCAATCCAAAGTTTTTTTCTTACCTCTTAAATTAAAAAATAATTTTCTCTGTGCTTTTGTGGTTGCTATCTTTACCAGTCTCCAGTTTTTTAAAATATATTCATGAATTTCGGCTTTAATCCAATGTACTGCAAAAGAAACTAATTTTACTCCTCTATGTGGATCGTATTTGTTGACTGCTTTCATTAACCCAACATTTCCTTCCTGAATTATGTCTCCTAATGGCAGTCCATAACCCTGATATGATCTTGAAATATGAACAACAAACCTCAAATGATGAATAACGAGTTGTCTTGCAGCGTCAAGGTCATCCTCTTCGTATAATTTCAGCGCAAGTTCTTTTTCTTCTTCTTTTGTCAAAATAGGAATAGAGTGAACAGAAGAAAGATAAGACTCAAGATCCTTACCTGGACTATTTAGTTGCGATGGTTGTAGTTGAGTGCCCATTTATTAATAATATATATAACTAATTATACAAAAAAATTATAGTTAATAGAAAATTATACCAATTTTTTAAAAAAATCTCCTAATAATGGCAAAATTTCGTTTTTTACTCTTTTATTTCTAAATGCAAGAAAATATGGATTTAGTATTGAAGATTCTTTTGAATAACCAAGCTCTTTTAAATTATCTATCCTTATAATACTTCCACCATTACTACTAAGAACAGCGTGAGCTGCAGCAATATCCCATTCTGAGGTAGGTCCGAATCTAGGATATATATCTGCTTCATCGTCTGAAAGACTGCAAAGCTTTAAGGAGCTACCCTTTTCAAGAATATCGAATTTAATTTTTTTGCTTTCCAAAAAGTTAAGAAATGATTCATCATTTTTGCTCTTATGACTTTTGCTCATTACTATTCTTATTTTTTTGCAGGCATTTTCCGATGTCCTATTATTTTCGTAAATAGAGCCATGCCAAATTTTATCAAAAATGGGCGCTCCAACAATTCCAAAAATAGGTCTTTTTTCATGGATCATTGCAATATTTATTGTAAATTCATCAGTTTTATTTACAAATTCTCTCGTACCATCTAACGGATCAACTAACCAATATGTTTTTTTTAGGTTTTTTAAATTATTTGGATTAAATGTTTCTTCAGATATTATGGGAATATCAGGTGAAATGATTTTTAGTCTATCGATAATTATTTGATTGGCTTTTTTGTCAGCAGTTGTAAGTGGTGATCCGTCTGACTTTTCAATGAGGTCAAAGTCATCACTATTATATATTTTTATTATTTCCTCAGAGACTGCTTTTACGCAATCAATCAAATTATTTATATTTTTTTCAAAGAAATCTTTATTCATAGTTTTTAGTATACGTTACAAATTTCTTCACTAAGGTTATTGAAATCAATTGCCTCTAACATTTTCTGGTGTATCTCTGTATTATCCATAATTCCATTAAATAAATGTGCTCCAGGTCCATAAGCGTAAACTCCAACGGGAATACTGGTATGATTTTTGGTCCCCCACTGGATTTGAATATTTTTGTCTAGTTGGTTTAGTATTTGAAGTCCTCCTGTTTCATGGTCAGCAGTAACGACTAATAAAGTCTCTTTATTATTTGAAATAAAATTAATCAAATCTCTTATTGTCATATCGAAGTCCATAAATTCTCTAATCATTGGTTGAACCTCGTTAGAGTGAGCAGCCCAATCAATTTGACTCCCTTCTGTCATTAAAAAAAATCCTCTACATTTTTCGTTTAAATTGACAAGTCTCTCAAGAGCATATGCCGTCATTTCTTGTTGTGAAGGCTTATCAAATGATCGACGTATACCATCCTCATCAAATATGCCTATAATTTTTTTTGATTGATCAATGTTTTCACTTAAAGAGATTTTTTCTAAAAAAACATGATGCGTATTCTCTAGCTTATTTATATCAAAAAATTTCTGGCCGCCGCCTAACGCAATATCAATATTTGATTCTATTAACTGATTTGCGATTTCATTTTCTTTATATCTTGAATCAGTGTGTGCATAAAATGCTGCTGGTGTTGCATGCGTAATTGACGAAGTTGCAATCAATCCAGAGGAATAGCCTTTTAAATGTAACATTTCTGTTATTGAATTAAGTCTATTTTTTTTTGGATCAATGCCAATGTATTTATTTTTTGTTTTATGGCCAGTTGCCCATGATGTTGCTGCAGCTGCAGAGTCAGTATATATATTTTGATATGAATGGGTTAAAGAAAGTCCTTGATGAGGTAATTGGTCAATTGCCAATCTATAATTTGGTCCTCCTTGTGCGATTCTTGATAGTGTAATTTGATTTAAGCCTACTCCATCGCCAATAACTAAAATAATATTCTTAGCTTTCTGATCAACTGAAAATTTTTTTATACCAAGCTTTTCGGTTTTGTTAGTTCCTATTTTAACAACTTCAATATCTTCAGATTCACATGCTTGAATTAAGAGAATAATAAGAATAAAAGAAATTTTTTTCATAAACACTTACGGAACAAGAGTTTTTTTTCTTATTTCAATTGCCTCTTTTTCTGATGAAGGCAAATTTTCATAAATAGAAAGCTCCCATCTTCCGTATGTGGGATTGGTAATAAGAAACCATTTCTTGCCCCACATATTCGAGTATTTTTCTGCAAGCTTTTTTCTATCCTTATGGAAAACATATGCTTCTTTTGTTGAGATAAAATCAGTTAATTGGTCTCCAATAAGAAGAATGATTCTATTTTTATCAGCAACTGTTTGCCTTCTTTGTGTTTTATCACGAGAACTTTCTGCTTTTCTCATTAGCAGATTATCTTCTTCAAAAGGTAAGTTTAATTTTTTCAAATTTTTAATTGTGGCCTCTCTGAAAATTTCTAACCTATTAGTAACATAGAAGATCTTAACTCCACTATCTTTAGCAAAATGAAGAAATTCAAACACGCCTGCAACTGGTGTTGAGTTTGATTCATTTACCCATTCTGACCATCCATTAGGATAAGATAAACCGTTTAGGATAGTTCTTGATTGGAAGCTTGAATTATCTAAGACTGTTTCATCTATATCAATGATTATAGCTGGAGGTTTGTTTTTAAAATTATTGGTCTGCTCAAGCGCCGCTGTCCAGGAATTTTCTTTTAATCCTCTCAATAAAGCTTCACTTGCATTATTAAATGTTTGTATATTGTTTGCGGCAAATTCACTTGATGTCTGAACATAGAGAACTGATAAAACGGATTGTTCTTGAAAAGATTTATCATCCTCAGCACAAAAAGAGTTATGTGAATTTACAAGAGTTATAATTAAAAAAATATGTCGTAGTGATTTCATGACTCAAGAGCATTATAATCCCTATTAATCAAAATTATTTATAAAATATATCTATGGAATATAAATTAAAAGAAAATTTAGAAAAATTAAAAAAAATGCTAGTTCTTTTGAGTGAAGAAAGAAAAGTTGTATTATCTCATCATAAAACGTTTGAACATGTCGAAAAAATGAGATCGATTGTCAACGAATCTATTGAAATGGTGGATAGGTCATGAGTAAAAAATATAAGTGTTTTGAATTAAGCATAGTGGATCATGTAGCAAGTCTTGTTTTATCAAGACCAAACGAACTTAATACAATGTCTAGGGATTTTTGGGTTGAACTAGGTAGTGTTTTAGAGGAAATTAATAGAAACTCAGAAATTAGAGTAGTTGTTATGTCATCAACTGGGAAGCATTTTTGTGCTGGGATGGACTTAACTGCATTCTCAAATGGGGTAGACAATATACCTGAAGATAAAAAACCTGATCATGCCAGAATTGGTGAAGCGGTATACAGAGTCGCTAAAGAACTGCAGGGTTATATTAGTTCTCTTGAAAATATCAGAGTTCCGGTCATAGCAGCAATTCATGGGGGCTGTGTTGGTGGAGCGGTAGATCTAGTCACAGCTTGCGACATTAGGTTGGCTTCAAATGATGCCTTCTTTTGTATACAAGAAATTAATATTGGTATGGCTGCGGATGTTGGCACATTACAAAGGCTTCCAAAAATTATTCCAGATTCAAAAATGAGAGAAATGGCATATACTGGAAGAAGAATGTACGCTGAAGAAGCAAAAGAAAGTGGCCTGGTTAGTGATACCTTTGAATCTCATGAAAAACTTCTCGAGGCAGCTAATAATCTAGCTATAGAAATTTCAACTAAATCACCCATTGCAATTCATGGATTAAAAGCTGTTATGAACTACTCGAGAGATCATTCAGTTAGTGATAGTTTAGATTTTAATGCTCTTTGGAGTGGTGCGATGTTAAGTCAAAAAGATATGACTGAGGCAATGGCTGCAAATATGGATAAAAGAGAAGCATCATTCGATAAGTTGGTTGATGTAAAGAAATTTAACGAATCAGACTCTTAAGGCTTTCTTAAAAAAACAGGAGTGGTAGCGGTAGATTCTGATTTTGAGTATTTGTATCCATCAACATTAAAATTTGCTAGGTCTTCAAAGTCTCTTACTTTATTCTGAATAATCCATCTAGCCATAAGTCCTCTAGCTTTTTTTGCATAGAAACTAATAATCTTATATTTGCCATTCTTGTAATCTTTAAAAGTTGGCGATACAACATTTATATCTTCAGGCATCTTACCAAGAACAGAAAAATATTCTTTAGAGGCCAAATTTATCAAAAGGTTAGATTTTTGTTTTTTTAATTCTACTAAGACATTTTTTTGAATCTTGCTTCCCCAAAATTCATACAAATTCTTGCCTTCTGATGTCTCAAGTTTAGTTCCCATTTCTAATCTATAAGGCTTCATAAGATCCAAAGGTCTTAATATTCCATAAAGCCCAGATAAAATTCTTATATGTTTTTGAGCAAAATCTAACTCCCTGTGTGTTAAATCTTCTGCTTGAAGACCTTGGTAAACATCACCTTTAAAAACCAGCATGGAGGGTTTTGAATCATTTGAAACTTTTTTTGAAGCAGTCCAAGACTGATATCTGTCAAAGTTTAGTGTAGCAAGCTTGTCGCTGAGACCCATTAAAGAGGCTATATCTTTTGGTTCTTTTTGTTTAAGTTGATTTATTAACTTTGAGGATTGTCCTAAGAATGATGGAACAGAATGCTTTTTATTAACTTCAAAATCATAATCAAGTGTTTTTGCAGGAGAAAGTACTATAATCATTCTAGTATTTTAACGAATACTAGAATACTTATTCAATGATTAATATGGAAAAAATTATTAATTCTGTAGGAAAATTCATTTCATTCATGATTCCTGCTATGACAATATCGATGATATTGACAATTGTAGCCAGATATTTATTTGGTATAGGCCTAACAGGTCTTCAAGAGTTTGTTATGTATATGCACGCATTAGTGTTCTTGGGAGGTGTCGGATATGTCCATTACAAAGATGAGCACGTAAGGGTTGACATTTTTTATAGAGAATCATCAAGTAAATATAAAAGAAGTGTAGATTTTATCCTTGGAATACTCTTTTTATTACCGGTATGTTTTGTAATTGGTTATTTTTCGATTGAGCTGATTAAAATGGCATGGAAGATTAAAGAGGTATCAACAGAAGCTGGAGGTCTTGCATTTGTATATATTCAAAAGACTCTCATTATATTTTTTCCTATAACATTATTGATGACTCTTGTTCACAAGCTAACTAAAAACAGATGGAACTAATACCTCTTCTTTTAATAGTATTAGTATGTTCTGCATTACTAATAGGCTACCCAGTTGCTTTTACTCTTGCAGGAGTTTCTATACTTTTTGCTTTGAGCTGTATTCCATTTGGAATATTTGATCCAACAATTTTGAAAAGCATTCCTATAAGGATTTTTGGAATAATGAATAATGTTACTCTGCTGGCCGTTCCTTTATTTATCTTTATGGGAACTATTTTAGAAAAATCAGGTATTGCAGCAAAAATGTTAGAGAATATGGCAGCTGCATTTAGTAATACTAAAGGCGGTTTATCAATATCAATTATTCTCGTTGGAGCTCTTTTAGCAGCAAGCACGGGGATTGTTGGCGCAACTGTTGTAACTATGGGGCTAATGTCTTTACCAATCTTAATTAGTCAAGGTTATGAAAAAAGCTTTTCAGCCGGTCTTGTAGCATCTACTGGTACATTAGGTCAGATAATACCTCCCTCAATTGCTCTTGTTCTGCTAGGCGACGTAATGTCCAACGCTTATCAAAGGGCTCAGAATGATATGGGTATTTTTTCTCAACAAACAGTCACAGTTGGAGATCTTTTTATAGGAGCAATAGTTCCAGGAATAATGATATGTGTTGGCTACCTTGCTTATACGATTTATAAGAATAAACAAAATTTAAATTTAAAAGACTACTCAAATGATGCTCCAATTCAAAAAATAGAAATTCTTAAAACACTTGCCCTTCCAGTGCTTTTAATTTTCCTTGTGCTTGGATCTATTTTTGCTGGTATAGCAACGCCTACAGAAGCTGCATCTATAGGAGCTTTTGGTGCCTTAATTATTGCCCTAATAAATGGAAAGATAAATTTCAAATTTATAAAAGAAACCTCGGAAAAAACTGCCGTTGTGTCTACTATGATTTTTACTATTCTTATTGGAGCGTCCATCTTTTCATTAATTTTTAGAGGAGTTGGAGGAGATGAATTGATTGATCTTATATTTAGCTCTCTTCCAGGTGGCTCATATACTGCACTTATATTTGTGTTGCTTGTGATATTCTTACTTGGATTTATTTTAGACTTTATTGAAATTTGCTATGTGCTAGTTCCGTTGATAGCGCCTCCACTCCTGATGATGGGTTTTGATCCAGTTTGGTTAGCTATACTTTTTGCAATTAATCTTCAAACATCTTTTTTAACTCCGCCATTCGGATTTTCATTATTTTATTTAAGAGGTGTAGCTGACGAAAGTATTCAAACATCTGAAATATATAAAGGCGTTATTCCATTTATTGCAATTCAATTGTTAGTTTTAACTATAGTAATAATATTTCCAATAGTTATTCTTTAATCTATGAAAATAATTTGCACCATCTTTCTTATTTTGTTTTTGGGTGGCTGTGGAACCGAATTTAAAGAAATAGAAAAAAGAATTGAAAACAGTTCAGATGCTGCTGATGTTCGTATTTCTTTTTTTCAGCTAAAAAGAGATGCATATTACATATATCAATGGAACAAAAATGAAACTTTTAGAAATGAAATTAATGAGTTCAAAAGATTAGATAAAAAGAACTTTCCAGAAAAGGATAAAATTCTTTTTACAGGAAGTTCAAGTATAAGATTTTGGGATTCTCTTGAGAAAGATATGGAGCCGCTAAAAGTGTTAAATCGTGGTTTTGGCGGAGCACAAATTTCACATGTCATTCATCATTTTGAAGAAATTGTAAAACCATATAATCCAAAGGCCATTGTCTTTTTCTGTGGAACAAATGACCTCACTGCATTAAAAACTCCTGAAGAAGCTTTTAATGATTTCAAAAAGTTCTTAAATCTTGTTAGGTACGAATTTGGAAACATTAAAGTTTATTTCATAGGCATAAAACCTTCTGTTGATAGGCTTTATCTTGATAAAGAAGAGAAAATATTCAATAGTTCAATTAAAGCACTTGCAAGCCAGGATGCCTACTTAGAATATATTAATGTTTGGGATTCTATGCTTAATCAAGATGGATCCAGAAAGCCAGAGTTATATATTGATGATGGGCTTCATATGAATAAAAAGGGTTATGAAATATGGACTAAGCTTATTAGAGATAGTTTAGGTGAAGATTTTGATTTATAAGCCAGCATTATTTTTTTTAAGTACCCTTTCAGCCCTATAGCTTGATCTTACCATAGGCCCAGAGACGACCTCTAGGAAACCTTTTTTTAATCCAGCTTTTCTATATTTATCAAACTCTTCGGGTGTAACCCATCTTTTGATTGGATGGTGATTTCTTGTTGGTCTAAGATACTGACCAATTGTTAGAATGTCGACATTATTTTTTGCTAAATCCTCCATAGTTCGATCTATTTCTAAGTCTGTTTCTCCTAGCCCGAGAATAATGCTTGTTTTAGTAAGGACTTTTGGGTTGATGCGTTTTGATTCTGATAGAACATCAAGTGTTTGTTGATAACCTGCCCTGATATCTCTAACTTGATGAGTCAATCTTTCAACGGTTTCAATATTTTGCGCAAAGACTTCTAGGCCACAATTTACTATTGTTTCTATTGATGAAGATAATCCTTTAAAGTCAGGTGTAAGTGCCTCAACAGCTGTATGTGGATTAAACTCTTTAATTAACTTTACAGTGTTTGCAAAATGTTGAGCACCGCCATCTGGTAAATCATCTCTATTAACTGAGGTTAAAACAACATATTTAAGCTTCATTATTTCAACTGCCTTTGCAGTGTTAATTGGTTCATCTTTATCAAGCCAACCATTTGGATTCCCTGTATCAACTGAGCAAAATTTACATGCTCTTGTGCATACTGATCCCATAAGCATAAAAGTAGCAGTCCCAGCGGACCAACACTCATTAATATTTGGGCAGTGAGCTTCCTCACAAACTGTATACAACTGTTTGCTTTTTACTTGTTCCTTAACTTTATAAAAGTTTGGATTAAAATCAGCTTTTACTTTTAGCCATTCTGGTTTTTTTGGGGTTGGAATTTCAGCATATTTGTTGAGCTTTTGACCATTTTTAATAGCTTTAATGCCGTCTCTGTTTGTGATTTTAGTAGTTGTAATTATTTCCATTTAGAAAGTTACTTTGATTAAATTAAACTATTTATTTGATCACCATGTCTTGTTTTGACTGCCATCGATATAATTGTTTAGCATTTCAAGCTCTTCACACGAGTCTGGACACAGCTCTTTTAATTTTAATAAATTTGTCATTGCTTGATCCATTCTTCCTAGCTCAACAAAGAGCTCACCCTGATATTCAAGAGCAACTTTATTATCTGGTTCTAATTTCAAAGCCTTTTTATATAAAAATTCGGCTCTAGAATAGTTTTTAAGTTTTCTATTAGTAAAGGCAAGTAGCGTCCAACCGTCAGCATCTTTTTTCTCTGCGTTTGTATATTTTTTTAGTGTCTTTAATGCAGACTTATAGTCCTCTTTCTTAATTTCTTTAGTAGCCTTTTCATAAAGCTCAGAGGGATCCTTTTTTTCATACTTTGCTGCATTAATTTCAATTGAAATTAGTAAAGCTGATGTAAAAAATAGTATATAAAATGTTTTCATATCGTTAATATATGTTCATACATACCATAAAACAAGTAGT
>CETK01014913.1_pt1 | contig 27652 bp, 39 predicted proteins | sample 361431 | NCBI WGS metagenome assembly CETK01 (sample SAMEA2622452, study PRJEB7988) | marine metagenome | biome: marine biome (ENVO:00000447); feature: surface water layer (ENVO:00002042); material: "saline water (ENVO:00002010), including plankton (ENVO:xxxxxxxx)" | depth 5 m | reverse complement strand
AAAGAAAAACAACCTAAAGAAAAACAACCTAAAGAGAAACAACGTAATCAAGTTAAATCCAGATTCTATTATATTTTCTGGGGAACTGCTACAATAGCAGTTGTTTTGGGACAACTTTATGTTGGCACTGGATATCGTGTTCTGCACGGTGGTCTACAAGAATTACTTAATCGAGTTGATGGAGTTCTGCTCCACAAGGGTCAAAACAATTATGGGGACTTTCTGTGATTGTATCTGAACTTGATGCTTCATGGGCTGCTGATGAGTTTATCAATTACTTTGAGAACTTCACGTCCATTGAAGACTACCTTCGTTATGTAAAAAAAGAACTAGTCACTCAAACTAGTCAACTCATTCCTTTGCAGGATGAATTTTTTAATGTGGATATCCATCCTGAGGAGATGGAGTTTGACATCAAGTTTGTTGGCAATCGTTTTTCTAATTCAGTACCTCAAGAACACTATCGTAATCTTTTGGCAGCAGTGTCTTCTCATAACAATGAGAGTAACATTCCTGGCAGAGAATTGCGTTGGATGGTATTTGAAAAGAAAACTCAAACTGTAGTTGGATTTATTCGTTTCGGATCTCCAACTATTAATTCAAGACCTAGAAACTTATGGCTTGGCAAAGCACCTAACTTGTCTGTGTTCAATCGCCATGCAGCAATGGGATTTGTAATCGTTCCATCTCAACCATTTGGATATAATTATCTTGGTGGTAAACTTCTGGCATTGATGTGTGTCTCTCACTTTGCTCGTGAGACTCTGAACGAGGTCTTTGAGAAAGACATCGCACTGTTTGAAACCACATCACTGTATGGGTCTACCACCTCAGCGTCTCAGTATGATGGTCTGAAACCCTTCATGCGGTACAAGGGCCTGACTGATAGCAAGTTCCTACCTCTTCTGCATGATGAGGTCTTCCACCGCCTTCACGACCGTTTTACGGCGCTCAACAACAACACTCCGTTGACCGACAATAAGGCATCTTCCAAGAAGATGAAGCGACAGTCTAAGATGATTCGTATCATCAAAAACTCTTTGCAAGACAAGGAGAAACTAGAGCACTTCAATGCTGTGATTGATATGGCATTTGGACTCACTCAGAAGAAGAGATTCTATATCTCAGATTATGGATATTCAAATGTCCGTGAAGTAATAATGGAAGAACAAGATAAGTTGGTTCGTGGTCCTAACTGGGACAAGTTTTATCTAGAGAATATTATTGCCTGGTGGAAGAAGAAAGCAGGTAAGCGATATGAAAAACTCAAGCAAGAAGATAGGTTCAGAACAAAGGTTGAACTCTGGACAGAAGATGATGACATTCAAATTATTAGATAATGGAACTCAAAGATTGGCTCAATTCGATTAACTTCAATAAAGAAGATCTATCTGAACACATTAAGGATTACCCACCATATATTGTGAATAGATGTCTGTCGGGACACTTAGATTGTGTAATGTTTGCTAATGAAATGAATAAGTATCCTCAACTTGATAAGGATATGCAATATTCCTTTTTCCTAAATACTTTGAGGAAAAAAAAGAGATTCTCTCCTTGGCTCCGAAAGGATAAAGTCCAGGATATAGAATGTGTCAAACAATACTATGGATATAGTAATGAGAAGGCATCTCAAGCTCTAAAAATTCTTACACAAGAACAACTTAATTTTATTAAAAAACGACTTGACGTTGGAGGATCTAAATGACTGCCACTGTGGAACCCACTTTTGAATGGTCGCAAAACAAAATGCTTGAGGTAGTTCTCAATGAACCTGATGATTTTCTTAAAGTTCGTGAGACTCTAACCCGCATCGGAGTTGCATCACGGAAAGAAAAAAAACTTTATCAATCTTGTCATATTTTACATAAGCAAGGTAGATACTATATTGTTCACTTTAAAGAATTATTTGCTCTAGATGGAAAAAGAGCAAACCTGACCATTAATGATGTTCAACGTCGCAATCGTATTGCTCGTTTATTATCTGATTGGGGATTGATTTCCATCACTAGAGAAGATGACACTCTTGATATCGCACCGTTAAATCAGATCAAAGTGTTATCATATAAAGACAAAGGTGAGTGGATTCTTGAACAAAAATACAACATTGGCAAGAAGAAAGCTGCTGTAGAACAATAAATAAATCGTCGCCTTTCGTGCGCGACACGCTACATACGGAATATACGCTACTAACAGGGGGGTTACCAACACCCCCTTTTTTATGTCTTTATGATTAAATAGTAGTGGATGCCGAAAGGGTCCACACAATACAAACTCGCTTTTAAAGGAGCTAAAACCATGGGAGAAATTACCCAGTATCATGCTGCGGATTTGCCAGCCTTGCTAGATCGCATAAATAGGCATAGTATTGGTATGGATGAATACCTTAATCGTCTGTTTAATCAGAGAGAAACGACGACTAATTATCCACCATTTAATTTAGTTCAGGTCAGCAACGTAGAATCAAGACTTGAACTCGCACTCGCAGGATTTAAAAAAGAAGAAGTAAATGTCTACACAGAGTACGGAAAACTCTTCGTCGAAGGAAAGAAAGACGAAAAAGAAACAGAAACAACATATGTCCATAGAGGAGTGGCTCAACGATCTTTCACCAGATCTTGGACCCTCAGTGATGAGACGGAAGTTGGATCAGTTGGATTTGAGAATGGGTTGCTAACAATTACCCTTGCGAAAGTCATTCCAGATCATCACGCACGTAAAGATTATCTCTAAATAGAAGCGGCTACCTTGTTAAATATCGTCGCCGCAGAGGGGCAACTGGCAAAATCCAGTTGACGCCCCTCTTTTTTATTGGTAGAATACTATGAGGTAAAAGAAAATCATGACCGTCAAAATTTTAGTCCTTAAGTCTGGAGAGGACGTGATTGCCGAAGTCAAAGAAATGGTTTCTTCTGACAAGGTGATTGGGTATTACCTAACAAAACCCTGTGTGGTAAAACTTAGAAATGCAAATCCAGTCACTGATGATGAGTTAGATCCTGATCAACCTGAGAATCAGACTGAATTGGCTGTTACAATGTATCCCTGGGCTCCTCTAGCAAAAGAGAGATCTGTCCCAGTTCCAGCAGATTGGGTAGTAACAATCTTTTCTCCCGTAGACAAAATTCATGACATGTACAAAGAGGACATTTTAGAAAATGGAAGACAAGACGATCAAACTAATAGTTCTGACCAACCAGCAGATACTGGTCTCACAGATTGAGGAAGTAGGTGCTGATATTGGTGAACCGGACTGTAGACTGGTTGAACCATTTATTCTAGGAGATAATGATACTCTGTCTCCTTGGCTAATAAATGTCACAAGTCAAAATGCCTTTATGATGTCGTCAGATAAGATTCTTACTCTTGCTGACCCTAAACCAACTCTTCTTGAAAAATATACTAATCTTATTAAGTAATGGCGTTATCTAAACAAACTCTTGATCATCTGTGTGATGCAGAATCACATATCCGTGCTGCGATCAAATCTGCTGCAGTAAATGAAAAACCTCTAGTTGTAAAACAACTATCTGAAATCCTCATGAGTATGGAGCAAACTAAAAAGTTTGACGAAATCATGGATATGTTAGATAATAGGGAACCTGGCAGCAAAGGCCAATTTGGTTCATTTTTTAATGATGAGGATGAATGAAGTTTTACACTAATGTTCAACTGATTGGGAATCAAGTTCTAGTTCGTGGAGTTGATAATGGTAGACGGTATGAACACAGAGATGAGTTCTTCCCTACTTTATATGTTAAATCAAAGAGAGATTCCAAATATAAAACATTAAGTGGAGGTTCTGTAGAACCTGTTAATCCTGGCAGTGTTCGTGATTGTCGTGAGTTTTATAAAACATATGATGATGTTGATGGATTTGAGATCTATGGAAATGATCGATACATCTATCAATACATTTCAGAAAAATATCCTGAGGATGAAATTAAGTTTGACATCAGTCAGATCAAACTTGTAACTCTTGATATTGAGACTACAGCAGAGAGAGGATTCCCTGATGTTGAATCTGCGTCGGAAGAAATTCTTGCAATCACCATTCAGGATTATACCACCAAGCAGATTACTACTTGGGGTGTAAAACCTTTCGTCAATAAACAAAAGAATGTCACTTACTATCATTGCCCCTCAGAACAAGAACTGCTGAGCCACTTTATTAATCATTGGATGCAAGATGTTCCTGACGTGGTGACTGGTTGGAACATTCAACTGTTCGATATCCCATATATCTGTAAGCGTCTCAACAGGGTGCTTGGAGAGAAGTTGATGAAGCGTTTCTCCAACTGGGGTCTGGTCACTGAGGGAGAGATCTTTGTTAAAGGTAGGAAACACATCACCTTTGATGTTGGTGGGTTGACTCAACTTGATTATCTTGACTTGTATAAGAAGTTCACATACAAAGCACAAGAATCATATCGCCTGGACTACATAGCTGAGGTTGAGTTGGGTCAGAAAAAGTTAGACCACTCTGAGTTTGACACCTTTAAAGATTTTTATACAAAGGGGTGGCAAAAGTTCATCGAGTATAATATAATTGATGTGGAACTTGTTGACCGTTTGGAAGACAAGATGAAACTGATTGAACTTGCATTGACAATGGCATATGATGCTAAAGTCAATTACGTTGATGTGTTCTATCAGGTCCGCATGTGGGACAACATTATTTACAATTATCTTAAGAAAAGAAATATTGTAATTCCTCCTAAGAACAAATCTCAAAAGAACGAAAAGTACGCAGGTGCTTATGTCAAGGAACCGATTCCAGGAAAGTATGATTGGGTGGTGTCTTTTGACCTTAATAGCTTGTACCCTCATCTTATTATGCAGTACAACATCTCGCCAGAGACATTACTCGACGAGAGACACCCAACGGCTACAGTTGATCGAATCCTTAATGAGGAGATAAACTTTGAGTTATACAAAGACAATGCGGTATGTGCCAATGGTGCAATGTTCCGCAAAGATGTCCGTGGATTCTTACCAGAACTTATGGACAAGATGTATAATGAGAGGGTAATTTTTAAGAAGCGAATGCTTCAGGCAAAACAAGAATATGAAAAGACTCCAACTAAAGTATTGGAGAAAGAGATCGCCCGCTGTAATAATATCCAGATGGCTAAGAAGATCTCACTCAACTCTGCTTATGGTGCTATCGGTAATCAGTATTTTAGGTACTATAAACTGGCCAATGCGGAGGCGATTACGCTTTCTGGTCAAGTCTCTATCCGTTGGATTGAGCAAAAGATGAATGAGTATCTAAATAAACTGTTGTCTACAACAGAAGAGGATTACGTTATTGCATCTGACACAGATTCAATTTATCTTAATCTTGGACCTCTTGTTGATAAATTTTTTAGTAATAAGTCTGGCGACAAAACAGCAGTTGTTTCCTTACTTAACAAGATCTGTGAAGAAAAGTTTGAACCCTATATCGAAAAGTGTTACAAAAATCTGGCGACGTATGTATCAGCGTATGATCAGAAAATGCAAATGAAGCGTGAGAATATTGCTGATCGTGGTATCTGGACTGCAAAGAAGCGATACATTCTCAACGTATGGAACAGTGAAGGTGTTCAGTATTCTGAACCTAAACTTAAGATGATGGGTATCGAAGCCGTCAAATCATCTACTCCTGCACCTTGTAGGAAGATGATTAAAGATGCTTTGAAGTTGATGATGAGTGGAACTGAAGAAGATGTGATTGACTTTATTGATAAGTCACAGGCAGAGTTTAAAAGTCTGCCACCAGAACAAATCTCATTCCCACGTTCAGTTTCTGATGTAACAAAGTACAAATCAAACTCTGACATTTATGTTAAGGGAACTCCGATTCACTGTCGTGGTGCCCTTCTGTTTAATCACTACATCAAAGAAAAAAAATTGACTAACAAATACTCTCTCATTCAAAATGGAGAGAAAATCAAGTTTTGTTATCTTAAAAAACCAAATATCATTCACGAGAACATCATCTCTTTCATTCAAGATTTTCCTCATGAACTTGGAATTGACAAGTACATCGACTATGACTTACAATTTGAAAAGAGTTTTGTCGAACCTCTTAAGGCTATCTTGGATGCGATTGGTTGGAACGTGGAAAAAACTGTAAACTTAGAACTATTTTTTGGATAATGGAACTGCCTATTAACGACAAAGAACTTGCTACGATTGTAAGTGCCCTTCGCCTCGGTGGAGATGCTGCTTTATATCAAAAACTTGTAAGACTCAAGGAGATCAGAGATGCCAATCCAGGTGGACCTTATAAGAAAATTGCCCGTGAAGAATTTGGATTTGTATTGTAATTATGGATTTTTTAAAAGAAATTGTAAAAGAGATTGGAGATGACTACACCAAACTCGCAAGGGACATCGACGACACAGAACAGTATGTGGACACGGGTTCGTACATTTTTAACGGACTTGTTTCAGGGTCTATATTTGGCGGTGTATCTGGGAATAAGATTACTGCCATTGCTGGCGAGTCTAGTACTGGAAAAACTTTCTTCTCGCTTGCAGTTGTCAAAAACTTCCTGGACGCTAATCCTGATGGGTATTGTTTATATTTTGACACTGAAGCCGCTGTTAACAAGGGTCTTATCGCAAGTCGTGGAATAGATCTTGAGCGTCTTGTCGTCGTCAATGTCGTAACGATTGAGGAGTTCCGAACCAAAGCACTAAAAGCAGTAGACATATACTTAAAAAAATCTGAAGACGAACGCAAACCCTGTATGTTTGTGCTAGACTCTCTTGGTATGCTTTCCACAGAGAAAGAAATTCGTGATGCTCTTGATGACAAGCAGGTTAGGGACATGACCAAATCTCAACTTGTCAAAGGTGCATTCCGCATGCTCACTCTGAAACTGGGACAAGCAAACATTCCACTCCTTGTTACCAACCATACCTATGATGTCATTGGCGCTTATGTCCCTACAAAAGAAATGGGAGGAGGTTCTGGCCTCAAGTACGCAGCAAGTACAATCATCTATCTCAGCAAGAAGAAAGAGAAAGATGGAACGGCAGTCGTCGGAAATCTTATCAAGGCTAAGACTGCTAAATCGCGTTTAAGTAAGGAGAACAAGGATGTCACAATACGCCTTTATTATGATGAGCGGGGTCTTGATAGGTATTATGGTCTCCTGGAGTTGGGCGAATTAGGAGGTTTATGGAAGAACGTAGCAGGACGCTATGAGATGACCGTTGACGGTGAAACTAAAAAGGTGTATGCTAAGGCGATCCTAAAAGATCCCGAAACTTACTTCACTCCTGAAGTGATGGAAAAACTTGATCAAATTGCCATGAAGGAGTTTAGTTATGGAGAAAGTTGAGTTTCTAATTCTTAGAAATCTCATACATAATGAGCAATATCTTAGGAAGGTAATTCCTTTTATCAAACCAGAATACTTTGAAGATAATAATCAAAAGATTATCTTTGAAGAAATTCAATCTTTTGTAGAACAGTACAATCAACCAGCAACAATCGAAGTTGTTTGTATTGAAGTAGAAAAAAGACAAGACATCAACGATCAAAACTTCAAAGAGATAACAAATCTTGTATCTTCTTTGGAGGAAGTTCACTCAGAATTTGAATGGCTCTGTGACACCACAGAAAAGTGGTGTCGTGATCGTGCAATTTATTTGGCACTGATGGACTCTATCGCCCTTGCTGATGGTAAGGATAAAGATAAGGATAGAGATGCTATCCCAGGTATTCTCTCAGACGCTCTTGCAGTCTCCTTTGACACTCACATTGGTCATGATTATCTAATTGATTATGAGGAACGTTATGAATCATACCACCGCAAGGAAGATAAGATCAAATTTGATCTGGAATATTTCAACAAGATTACAAAGGGTGGTTTGCCTAACAAAACGCTTAATATTGCTCTCGCTGGCACTGGTGTTGGTAAATCTTTGTTTATGTGTCATATCGCTTCTGCGGCACTCCTTGATGGAAAGAACGTGTTATATATTACGGCTGAAATGGCTGAAGAAAAGATTGCGGAGCGAATTGATGCAAACCTTCTTAATGTACCAATACAGGAGATATCAGATCTTCCTAAGGTAATGTTTGAAGATAAAGTAACAAAACTTGCACAAAAGACTCAAGGTTCGCTAATTATTAAAGAGTATCCAACGGCGACTGCACATGCTGGCCACTTTAGGTCACTTCTTAATGAACTCGCACTTAAGAAGTCATTTAGACCTGATATTATTTTTGTTGATTACCTTAATATATGTGCTTCCCAGAGATATCGCGCAGGTAGCAACGTTAATTCATATACAGTTGTCAAGGCAATTGCTGAAGAACTTAGAGGACTCGCTTGCGAGGCAAACGTCCCTATCGTATCTGCCACCCAGACCACTCGTTCTGGTTATGGCAGCTCTGATGTGGAGCTTACTGATACTAGTGAGTCCTTTGGTTTGCCTGCTACTGCTGATCTTATGTTTGCCCTTATTTCAACTGAAGATCTTGAGGGACTCGGGCAAATTATGGTGAAGCAATTGAAGAATAGATACAACGATCTCAGCATCTTCAAACGGTTCGTAGTGGGTATTGATCGTGCTAAGATGCGTTTGTATGATTGTGAGCAGTCTGCACAGGATGACATCCTTGACAGTGGACAAGATGAGGAGTATACTTATGAAGAGCAAAAACCTAAAAAATCATTTGAGGGATTTAAGTTTTGATGAAAGGATTCTACTCAGTATTCAATCCCAGAGGCGAAAAGATTGCTGACTGTGGTGCTGAAAAAGATGCTCTCACTCTTCTCCATAGTAGAAATGCTAGATGGGAGGGACACTACTATCAATATGATCCCTTACCCGGATATATTATTGATGTGACTCCCAATAATCAACTCCCTACCAGAGATATTGTTATCAATATGGATGGTGGGGTTGGTGGAAGTTGGCACTTTGAAGATCAACTTGAACAACTCTCTCAGTCCAATGAAAACCCACTTGATTTAGAATGAACAATTCAGAACTTGAAATCCAAGCAAACTCTCCATACAATGATGGGTGGACACAACAATTTTATCAACAACAATTGAAAGAAATGAATACAAAAAAACAAGTTGACACCGAAAAATACCTTGAGTTTGTAGAGGGAGTTACCAGTGCTCCTAGTCTTGACTATCCTGTTCTTGCTGCTCGTTTGAGTGAGTTGGAGGTAAATGGTACTAATGTTCCTCAACTTCTAACTGCTGCACTTGGTTTGACTGCTGAATCTGGAGAGTTCACTGAAGTTGTGAAGAAGATTTTTCTGCAGGGTAAACCCTATACTGCAGATAATGTCTTTCATATGAAGCGTGAACTTGGTGATATCTGTTGGTATATTGCTCAAGCTTGTATGGCACTTGACACTACCTTCGATGAAGTTATTGAAATGAATGTAGAAAAACTTAAGGCACGTTATCCTGGTGGAGAATTTGACGTGCATAAATCTGAAAACCGTAAGGAGGGAGACCTGTGAGTTGTAACATCGACATCGATCTGAAACTGGGTATTCATGATGCAGCACTTGTGCGTGAATTTTTGTTTAGACACACTGCACAAGACAGTTACGAATATCCTGGAAAACAGGCAATTATCATTCGCAAAGTTATTCGTCAGATAGACGAACAGATTGAGGCAGCACTTGATAAATCAGACTTAATTAGCCCTGACGAATGTTGAACATTATAAATATTCTTTAGGAATAGAAGTATCTAGAAATGAACGCTCAAGATCTCCAGAACCTCGCTGAAGCATATAAGCAACTCAGCACGAAAAAAGATGATTCATATCTAGAGACGGATATGAAGAAACGAAAGGAGAATAACGAGAAGGCTGTCAAGGACATGAAGAAAATGGGTTCTATGAAGAACCCTGCATTTGAAGAGACTCAAGTTACTGAGAAACTTGATCCTGTGGGACAAGAAGATGATGATGTCAATAATGATGGTAAGAAGAATACCAGCACAGATAAGTATTTGATGAAGCGTCGTGCTGCCATTGGCAAAGCAATGGGCAAGAAGAAAATGTCAGAGGGCGTTCGTGACATGGACCCTGAGAAAGGAACTGCTGAGCGTAAGGCACGTCTTGAGAAAAAGCGTGGTATGAAGATGGATGATCATCCTCAGTATAAGAAAGAAGAACTGGAAGCAACTGGTAAGTTCACTGCCGAAGAGATCGAAAAAATTCTTGAAATCATGGGTGAGTGATAACCCATGGCAGAACTGTCAAAGGCAGACCTTGGCAAAAGGGGAAATGAAGAAACTGTAGCAAAAAAGTTTCTTCATATGAATGGTTTGATGGATACATTTTTACACAAGGATGGGCAGTTTAAACCTCATGCTCTTGTTCTTGTGATAGATGATGAGGAGCATCCGTTTGAAAATGATGAAAAAGATCGATATGATGAACTTCTTGCACGAATGAGATCTGTTCTTGAAAGAAAAAGTGCTAGAGATAAGATTTTATTTACTGGTAGATTTGTAAATACTAATCAAGTTCAAACTGTTCCTATCACTGAGATGGTGAAGACGGAAGAGTTTGGTGGCCAAACTGGCGGAAAGAAAATAAACCTTGGAATTAAGTTTGAAAATGATTTCTATGAAAGTTTAAGATGTGAACTTGCTTGTGAGTGTAAACCCACAACTTATAAGAAAGAAGCACAAAAACTAATAGAAGAAATTGGTGTAGGAGTAAAGATTGGTTATTCTGATGTTGAAGCAGTTGGTGGTAAAAATCAACCAAGACCTTTAGCTGGTGGACCTAGTGGATTGTATGTAACAGCAGGTGGTTCTAAATCAAAACAAATTGGTAGCACGGTTACAGATATAACAACTTTTTGGGGTCCAAAAAAACAAGAGGTGTATCTTTCTTTGAAGTATGGAAATACTCTTACCTTCATTAACTCTGGTGTTGGAAGAATATTTACGGCAGATGATTATAAAAAATCTTTTGCAGGATATTCTAATCCGATTGGAAAAGAGATATTCAGAATGTTTGGAATTGATCCTATTACTTATGCAAAAGTTTTTAATGATTATCCACATAAAACCAAGATGCCAACAACTGATGTAACTAATAAGTGCGATAAAGCAGCTATTCAAGACTTGCTTCAATATGCCATCGGTTATGGATATTGGATGGTTCATGGCGGAACATCTGGTGGAGTAAAGATGTATGAAATTGATGAACAATATATGCGTAGAGCATCAACGATAACCGGATCAGTTAAGTTGATGTATGGTGGAAGTCAAGGGAAGGGAAAAAGACTTGATATTCATTTAGAGAGTCCCATCTATAAATTCATGTTTAATTTGAGAAATAAGCAGTCAGGATTATATCCATCACATATTATGTGTGACTACAAAAAGAAATAGGCACTAAATATAGTATAAGGAATATCAATATCAATGAAAAGTTTCTTTCATTTTCTGAGTGAAGCACAATCGCAGGCATCAATGCAGGCGAAAAAATTGAACCTGAAGAGTGATGGCCATGGTGGTTGGTTAGATACTCGTGGCAAATTTGTTGCGACCACTGAAGATGGTAAACTGAAGTTTGTTGATAAGAAGGCAGCAAAGGAAAAGGATGAACCAGCTGCAAAAAGAAAACCAGCACAAACACAAACTCAAACTAATAAAGTTCAAAAACCTGAAAAAGAAACTCAACCAAAAACTGAGAAAGAAACAGGAAAGGCAGATCAAGAATCAGGTGATGGCGAAACGATAACTGTAGCATTTGGTCGTTTTAATCCACCCACTGTGGGCCACGGTAAACTCTTGGCTGCTGCTAAGAAAGCATCAGTAGGCGGAGATTTAAAAATCTATCCATCCAGAACACAGGATCCTAAAAAGAATCCATTGGATCCTGATATGAAGATTTCGTTTATGAAAAAAATGTTCCCTGATTATTCAGAGAATATCGTTAATGATGATGAGATGAAGTCAATCTTTAATGTATTGACTACAGCAGGAGAAGAAGGATATAAGAATGTTAATATCATCGTAGGTTCAGATCGTCAGTCTGAGTTTGAGAACTTGGCAACCAAATATAATGGTGAGTTATATGATTTTGATCAGATCCGTGTTATCTCTGCTGGTGTTAGAGATGCAGATGCTGAGGGTGTTGAGGGTATGTCAGCATCCAAGATGAGAAAGGCTGTTGTTGATGGTGACTTTGATTCTTTCCGTAAAGGAACTCCAAAAGATTTGGATGATGGTGATACTCAATCACTGTTTGATGCAGTTCGCACCGGAATGGGTGTGAAGAAAATGAAGAAAGAATCATACGAACTTTGGGAAATTGCTCCTAGGTATGATCAAAGAACTCTTCGTGAGCGTTATCTCACTGGAGACTTATTTAAGATTGGTGATATTGTAGAGAATCTCAATACAGGCCTAATCGGAAAGATTATGCGTAGAGGTACTAATTATCTCATCTGTGTCACAGAACAAGACAATATGTTTAAATCTTGGATTCGTGATGTTATGGAATATACCGAAAAGAAAATGAATAGTAGGATGAGAGATAAAACACATCCAAACTACCTTGTAGGAACAAGCGGATATCGTAAGAACGCTCAAGCAAAAGTACCAGGTCAAGGCAAAATAAAGAATTTTAATATTGAGCAATTCATAAATAAATACAAGGTAAAGTAACGCGAAAATGAATTATTCAAATTGGAGACAGGATTTGACTGAGGTCATGACTGATAAAGATGGCAATAAAAAAGTTACTGAGAAGAATATCAAAAATAAAATTAAGATAAACCCTATGTTGGGTGAAGCAATTCAAGCCATGGGTGGCGAGTTGATTGATATGGTTGAGATGATGGACCCCAATAAGGAGAAGGAACAGCAAGAGAAAGAAAAACCAGATCCTAAAGAGAAAAAGATTAGTCAGGTCAAAAAACAAGTCCTGATGAAGAAAATGCAAGCAGTCCGTCAGGGTGCCGGAGCAGATATTGTTGCTCACTACGAACCAGAGGGAAAGCAGATTGAAGAAAAGAAAGGATGTGCTCACACTCATGAGGGCGAAGAATGCCCTGTTCATGGAAAGAAAGAGTGTCCAAATACCGTAGCAGCAAAGGTAGATGAAGCAGTCTACGGTGGTGAACCTGAAAAGAAAAAAGACACCCGCATGACTGTCACTGCTGCTGATAAGAAAGCAAACACCAAGGCATATCAGAACTACAAGGCAGGTGATAAGCGTTACAAAGCTGCTGATCACATGAACGAAGGTGATGGTGACCCCTGTTGGGATTCACATAAGCAAGTGGGTATGAAGAAGAAGGGTAACCGCATGGTCCCTAACTGCGTTCCCAAAAATAAAGTTAAGGAAAGCACTGAGGATTCGCTGAGGGATCGTCGCATGGAGCGCGGTGGTCTTGGTGGTAATGTCGATTACAGCAGACCTCCCAGAAATACCAATAATGAATTTGGTAAGAAGAAACCATCAGGCAAGTCCGCACTTGATATTGTAAAAGCACAAATTCGCGCCAAGCATGGCAAAGGTGCTATAATGGATACCAAGAAAAAGTAATGCCTGCAGTATCTAAAGCACAGCAGAAATTCTTTGGGATAGTTCGTGCCATCCAGAAAGGTGAGATGGCACCGACCACTCCTGAAACTGCAAAGGCAGCTGCTGACATGAAAAAGAAAGATGTAAAGGACTTTGCATCAACTAAGCACAAAGGTCTTCCTAACAAAAAAGTGAGTAAAGAACAACTTAATTATGATAGTGTTTGTGACATCGATGATAGTAGTGATGATGGCGATGGCAATCGGAGTCATACTGATAGATCCCCCTCGGGAATAAAAGAAAAAAAACTTGATCCTAAAGTGCGGAAAGACATGGATGAGTTCTTTAGAAAAATATTTAATGCTAAGATTCCTCATGAATTAAAGGAAGGAAAATCATTTAAAGAGTTTTTGGAGAATATATAGAATATAATCCGCTGAAAACATCATGCTTTCAATTCTACTTCCACTCGCATCAAAGATTATTTCTGATGCAGTAAACAAGATTCCTGAAAACGAAGAGCTGGGCGAAAAACTTATTGAAGTATGTCTGGTTATCCTTGGTAAAGCAGTGAAACTTACCAAGACTGACATGGATGATCAACTCTTAGAAGTCGTTACTAAGGCAATCAAGACCCGAGAAGGCGAGTAATCGCTTTTTATAAATATCTTATAGCAATTAAATTAAAGAGAGAAAGACATGGCACTTTGGGGTAATAACGATAGCAAGAATACCAAAGGCGCAGACGGTGCAGTTGGCCTCGTTACTAATTTTAACTATGCTTACACAGCACATGGATTTGGTGCTTTGACATTGTTTGGTAGCAATACCCAATGGGGGGAAACCGGTCATGCTGGTGAAGGAGATGTTATCAGGATTGGTAGACGTGGCGCTGGTGTTGCTAAGTATTTTGGTGATGTTGTGGTCGTTTCTGTTGCAACAACTGAAAGATGTACTGTTGCAAGTAGTGAGTCTCTTGTTGGAACTGGTGTAACTAGTTTGGCAGACTCTAAGTTCCTTGGAACGTCATTCACTGTATCTGAGATGCCTATTTGGTGTACTCAAAGTCTCCAAGGTGACAGATTTAGAAACTCCAATTCTACTCTGAGTGCAACTGCAGGCGGAGATAGTGATTCTCTGGTGTATGGTATTGGTACTGCTGCATCAGGTCAACCACAAGAAACTACCACAAGTGCCTTCTATAAGCCAGGTGAAGGTTGGGTTGGTATCACAACCTATACTCAAGATGATGGAACTCTGAGAGTTAAGAAAGAAATCTTGGTCGCAATGTCTGGTATTGCAACCGCAGGTGTTGGAACAGGTATTCCATATCCTACCAATCAAGCGTAATTTACTAATATGATATGATTTTTAATGAATTGAATGAGGATAATTTCCTTATATTCGCAATTAAAAATTATGAAAATCCCCAGGCAGTAACTAAAGAGGACTTCGACCGAGATATTAATCACTTTAAGTATATAAAGAGATTATTGAAACGGTATAAAAATACGGGAGTCCTCAAAACCCACCTATTGCTTAATCATTTCATAATTTTATATAATATTTTTGGAGAGGCCACCACTCCAATGCTTTTTTATAAGATTGATAGAGATCTATGGTCTGCGATGAAAACGTTTATTCTGTTTCTGAACAGATTACCTGAGTATCCAAAGTGCTATATTCATGATATTCAAGTTGATTTGGATTGTTTAAAGGAACTCAATAAAATCTATGAACGAGAAGAAACTCAACAGGATAATTGATATCATTCGCGAACAGGCGGCGGCACCTCCTACCAACAATGTAGGTGGTGGGAAAATTGCTGGCACTGTGGAGGCAGGGGATGATCCTCCAGTAAGAAAGAAGAAAAAGTATATCTATCAAAAAGGTCTAAGAAAGATGTGGAGACCTCAAAATGGCTGAGCAAGTGAGAGTTGCAGTTTTAGAAGAACGACTTGAATACTTTGAGACATTCGTCTCAAGGTTAGATTCTGCTATAGAGAAATTAGCAGAGGTAAATAACAATGTGTCGCGCATGTTAGCGGTTCATGAGGAAAGAATTACAAAGCAAGAAGAAATCGACTCAGTGTTGTTTGATAAGATCGACAAACTCCGTGATAAAATGGACCTCGATCATGACAACACTACTAAACGACTTTCATTATTGGAACGGAAACTTTGGATTGGTATCGGAGCACTGGGAGCAATATTAGTGTTTACTAACCCACAGGCAATCAAAACGTTAAGACCCTTGTTAAGCGGGGCAGAAAGTGCTATAGTAGCACCAGTGGTTGCCTCTGTGAATGAATCACGTTGATTCAAAGTTTATTGGGCTTTTATCTTCTCGACTGGAAAAGTTTAAGCGAATAAAGTCCAACCTTTATAACTTTAGGTGCCCTATCTGTGGAGATTCTAAGAAGAATAAATCCAAGACAAGGGGATACTTGTATGCAATGAAAGCAGATGTGAACTTCAAGTGTCACAACTGCGGTGCTTCAATGACTTTTAGTAATTTTTTGAAGCAACTTGATCCTGCTCTTCATAAGCAGTACATCTTTGAAAGATTCAAAACAAACAGTAGTGGTAGGGGAACAGTAATAGAAGAACCTATCTTTAAGTTTGAGGCACCAAAGTTTAGGACAAAACTCAAACTGCCTAAGGCATCTGATCATCCCAGGCCTGCAGGGTATCTTGCAGCAAGAAAATTAGATGCAGAAGATTTCTATTATGCTGAGGAATTCAAAAAATTTGTAAACAGTCTTAAACCAACCTTTGATAGTACAGAGTATGATGAGGAAAGAATTGTCATTCCTCTTTATTATGAAAAGAACTTAATTGGACTTCAGGGGAGGGCGATAAATCCTAACCCTGTTAAATACTTAACCGTAATGTTTGATGATGATGCACCAAAAATCTACGGACTGGATAACGTCAGAAGAGATGCTCCAGTCTATGTTACAGAAGGGCCATTTGACAGCGCGTTCGTTCGCAATGCGATTGCTATGTGTGGAGCTGACGCTGATGTGCGCCGTTGGGGGATTAGCAATCCTGTCTGGATTTATGATAACGAACCACGCAATAGAGAAATCACCAACCGATTATCAAAAACAATCGATACTGGTGACTCAGTAGTTATCTGGCCTGAGAGCATAGATGACAAAGATATAAATGACATGGTGATGTCTGGACTGGACGTTCAGTCTGTGATAGAATCAAATACATACTCTGGTTTAGAAGCAAAACTTAAATTTACTACTTGGAAGAAAATATGAGCAACGGCACTAAAGTTAAAAAAAGGGATGGAAGAATTGAACCCCTTGACTTAGACAAGATGCACATCATGGTCGAAGAGGCATGTACTAATCTTGCAGGAACATCTGCTTCTCAGGTCGAAATGAAGTCTGGGATTCAGTTTTATGACGGCATCACCACTGGAGAGATTCAAGAAATCTTAATTAAATCTGCTTCCGATTTGATTGATTTGGATCATCCCAATTATCAATTTGTAGCTGCACGTCTTCTTCTATTTTCCATTCGCAAAAGTCTTTATGGAAAAATGAGGGAACTTCCTCATCTAGAAGATCACATTATGAACTGCACGAATTGTGAGGTTTATGATAAAGAAATTTTCCTCAAGTATTCAAAAGAGGAAATTGATAAGGCAAATGGATATATTGATCATCAGAGAGACTTTTTGTTTACATATGCTGGTCTAAGACAGGTTGCTGATAAATATCTGGTGCAAGATAGAAGCACTGGTGGAGTTTATGAAACTCCGCAGTTCATGTATATGATGATTGCTCTGACTATCTTCCAAGAATACCCCAAAGACACTAGGATGTCTTTCGTCAAGAGGTACTATGACGCAATCTCCAGACACCGACTCAACATTCCAACCCCAATCATGGCAGGAGTCAGAACGCCACTTAGACAGTTTGCTAGCTGTGTGCTTGTTGATATTGATGACACCCTCGATAGCATCTTTAGCAGCGATATGGCTATTGGCAAGTACGTTGCACAAAGGGCGGGAATTGGTATCAACGCGGGTCGCATCCGTGGAATCAACTCTAAAATCAGAGGTGGAGAAGTGCAGCACACTGGTGTTGTTCCTTTCCTTAAAAAATTTGAATCTACTGTACGATGCTGTACTCAAAACGGAATCCGTGGAGGATCAGCAACAGTCCACTTCCCAATCTGGCACCAAGAAATCGAAGACATCCTAGTTCTGAAGAACAACAAAGGCACAGAAGACAACAGGGTAAGGAAACTTGACTACTCAATTCAACTCTCCAAACTCTTCTATGAAAGATTCATCCAGAACGGAGAAGTTTCCCTCTTCAGTCCTCATGATGTGCCTGGGCTCTATGATGCTTTTGGTACTGATAGGTTCGATGAGCTTTATACACGTTACGAAGCAGATGATTCTGTACCAAGAAAAACTATCGGAGCTCAGGAACTCTTTCTTGATTTACTGAAGGAGAGAGCAGAGACTGGTCGTATCTATATCATGAACATCGACCATTGTAATACTCACTCATCCTTCAAAGACAAGGTGAACATGAGTAATCTGTGTCAGGAAATTACTCTGCCTACAGATCCTATCAATCATATTGACGATGAGTTTGGTGAGATTGCTTTGTGTATCCTGTCTGCTGTCAATGTAGGCAAGATTAAGTCTGATGAGGAACTTGAAGATCTTTGTGATCTTTCTGTTCGTGCATTGGATGAATTGATTGACTATCAAGAGTATCCAGTCAAGGCAGCAGAACGTGCCACAAAGGCGCGTAGATCGCTTGGAATCGGTTTTATCGGACTCGCTCACTATCTTGCTAAGTTGGGTTATGCTTATGACTCACAAGAAGCATGGGATGCTGTTCATGGACTGTCTGAGTCCTTCCAATACTATCTCCTGAAGTCATCTAATCAGATTGCTAAAGAGAAAGGTTGGTGTCATGACTTTGGCCGCACTAAGTATGCTGATGGAATTCTTCCAATTGATACATACAAGAAGGACGTTGATGAAATTTCTAGTCAGGAGTTAGTACATGATTGGGATGGCCTACGTGATTCTATCAACCAGTACGGTCTTCGGCACTCAACACTCTCAGCACAAATGCCGTCAGAGAGCAGCAGTGTCGTATCGAACGCCACCAATGGCATTGAACCTCCCAGAGACTACCTCTCTATCAAGAAATCTAAGAAGGGGCCTCTTAAGCAGGTTGTTCCAGGATACTCCTATCTGAAGAACAATTATACTCTTCTTTGGGAAATGGAGGACAATAGTGGTTATATTAATATTGTTGCTGTAATGCAAAAGTTCTTTGACCAAGCAATCAGCGGCAACTGGAGTTATAATCCAGAAAATTATGAGAACAATGAAGTCCCAGTGTCAATTATGGCACAAGACCTTTTGACTACATATAAGTACGGTTGGAAGACTAGTTACTATCAAAATACTCACGATATGAAGAGTGATGAGGTGGTTGATGTTTCCGAAAAATCAAACACCGAATTAGAAAATCTTTTAGACACGTTAGAACAAGCCGAGGAGGGAGAGTGTGAATCCTGTGCAGTTTAAAGTTTCATCAGTAGAAGATAAAGAGACATCATCCATTAAAGGGATGACTGTCTTTAATACAGAACAAGTAAATACTAAAAAACAACCGATGTTTTTCGGTAAACCTCTGGGTATCCAGAGATATGATTCATACAAATATCCAATCTTTGATAAACTCACCACACAACAGTTAGGATACTTCTGGAGACCTGAAGAGGTTTCTCTGCAGAAGGATCGTGGTGACTATCAAACATTACGTCCAGAACAAAAACACATCTATACCTCCAATCTGAAATATCAGATCATGCTTGATTCCATTCAGGGCCGTGGTCCTGGTATGGCATTCATTCCATACTGCTCCCTGCCCGAATTAGAGGCATGTATGGAAGTCTGGGGATTCATGGAGATGATCCATAGTCGCTCATATACTTACATCATCAAGAACGTCTATCCAGACGCATCTGAGGTCTTTGATAAGATTGTTACTGATCCCCGTATTCTAGAACGTGCTGCCAGTGTTACAGGGGCATATGATGAATTCCTCAATAGTGCTCATCAGTGGGACACTGGAAATATGTGGCGTGAAGATTATCGCGAATCGCCAACTTCTAAGTGGGAAATTAAAGATGTCAAAAGAAAACTCTACAGAGCAGTCGCAAACGTCAACATACTGGAAGGAATTCGGTTTTATGTTTCTTTTGCTTGCAGCTTTGCTTTTGGTGAACTTAAACTCATGGAAGGTTCTGCAAAAATTATCTCCCTTATTGCCAGGGATGAGAACCAACACCTCGCTATTACACAAAACATTATGAACAAGTGGAAGAGAGGTGATGATCCTGACATGCAGCAGATCATGAAGGAAGAAGAAGAGTGGACCTATAGGCAGTTTGATCTTGCTGTTAATGAGGAGAAGCGTTGGGCAGACTATCTGTTCAAGGATGGGTCAATGATTGGACTTAATGACAAACTCCTTCAGCAATATGTTGAGTGGGTCGCTAATCGTCGTCTGAAGGCGATTGGTCTGAAACCTAAATATGATATCGCGGCATCTGCCAACCCTTTGCCATGGACTCAGCATTGGATCTCTTCCAAGGGTCTGCAGGTAGCACCGCAAGAAACTGAGGTAGAAAGCTATGTCGTCGGTGGAATCAAACAAGATGTCCAAAAAGATTCATTCGCAGGATTCAAACTCTGAGTTAGGTGCTTCTATAGAGGCATATCAAGAAGCAGCAAAATCAGATGCATTCTTGTTCGGGGACTATGATGCATATGAGGTTTATGGTATGCCTAAAAATCAATTGAATAAAGAAGAATTAAAGACTCGTATCTACAAGTTGAAGACTAGGGTGGATCAAGAACCACCTAATGTGTGGCAGGGAGATAAAGACCTGGCACATAAATACCTCAACTGGGTATTAGATATTATAGATGAGTACAGGTATTGATTATGAAAACCCATGGATCTATATGGGCGTCCCTTTTGACGGGAGCCTTATTCGGGATAACTACGGTTTTGTTTATAACATTACCAATCTCACAAACCAACGACAATACATTGGGCGAAAGTATTTTTGGCAGCATCGAACGCCTAAGGGAAAGAAGAGAAAAGTAAAATCTGAATCTGATTGGAAAAAATATTATGGGTCTTGTCCAGAACTTAAAGAAGACATTGAGCGCCTGGGGCGACAAAATTTTAGTAGAACTATCCTGTCATTACATAAAACACCTGGCAAAACAAACTTTGAAGAAACAAGACAACTCTTCGCCCATGGGGTTCTCACTGAATCCCTTGACACGGGAGGACCAGCATACTACAATAGTAACATCCTCAGCAGATACTTCAGAAAGGACTACTATGATGGAGACTGAACAGGTTGTTATGCACATTCGTCAATGGGCCATCGATAAAGTCCAAGAGTATAACGGCAAAGGCGTGGGTAGAATCATGGATTCATCTGCAATCATGGAAGAATTTGATGAATGGTTTGAACCAAAAGATGATTTAGAAGTCATTTCACTTGACGAAATCTCTGAGGACGAGTATGATGAATTTACTGAAGGAGTAGAGAGAAGTTAATCCTTCTTCAGTTTACTGGGCCTATAGTTAAGCGGATATAACCACCGCCTTCTAAGCGGTTATCCTAGGTTCGATTCCTAGTAGGCCTGTTGGGAACCTGATCAGTTCCCTTGGGAGTGACAGAACAACCCTTGTGGAGGCACGGGGTAATGTATATTAGGACAGGGGTGGTGCCCGCTGTGTTCGCACAGAACTCTTACCAGGAGGTCCGAAAGTCTGGGTGACCTATTATCACATCAGTGATTCCCACTCAGTAGAGGTATAATGTATTCCTCTCTCCCCACCATTCCTCTTTAGCTCAGCGGTAGAGCTAACGACTGTTAATCGTTTGGTCCCTGGTTCGATCCCAGGAAGGGGAGTTGACAATTATTTCGGTAATTGTCATTCTGTTGGTTGGGGTTTTCTGTGCCCTCTAATTCACCATTAGGTTTTTTAATCGGATGGTGTTCCAACATGCGGGTGTAGTTTAGAGGTAAAATCTCTGCCTTCCAAGCAAATGTCACGGGTTCGATTCCCGTCACCCGCTCCAGGGAGATTAGCTCAGCGGTAGAGCAGTACGTTTACACCGTATTTGTCACAAGTTCGATCCTTGTATCTCCCATATGAATATACTAGTTTACGATAAATCTGGGGAAGTCGTTAACTCTATTGAGTTAGACGATAATATTGAATATGTTGATGGCAGAGTTTGTAAAGGTAGTAAGTCTTATTACAAAGGCATAGGAATACCATACAAATATCATCACATACAACCAGAAGAAATGTCAGATGAGTACAACCTGTTAGAAAAATCTGACGTATTTTATATTGGAAACTGTGTATCCAAAAAAGTTTTTTCTGGAAAGACAGGAATTTTCCAAGAAAAATATCAATCACACTTCACTGATTGGATTGGTGCATGTGGAGTAAAGGAACTCAATATTCTTGAGAACTTATATGATGAAGGTAGATTTGAGATGTCTGCCATTGAAGTATTTGGTTATGAAACAATTGATAAAGACAATCAGCAATACTATCTAAAAGTTGATTATCCTGATGGGAGGATAAACTATGTCAATGAGCCAAATGCAATAGAATTGAGAAACCTTTTGGATTATATGATTCAAGATGATTGGAACTTCCCTTGGGATAAAGACTCAATATCTGATATTAATTCAAAATCTAAAATCACTGATGTCGCAGATTTATTTAAATCTAGTGAGTTGAAGCATAAGATCGGTAGTGTTTACTCTGTTCTATACAGTTTATACCATACTAATAAATCTTTATATCTTAATTTTTGCAATGTCAATAAAATCCCTCATTATGGTAATATAAGTTTTATCATCAATACTTTGACCTTATTAGCATATAATAAAGTTGATGTTAGGGACTTGTATAAAGAAACTCCCAAGGATACATACAAAAGTATTGTAAAAAACTACATTATTCCAGGAAAAAACTGCGGATTCTGTGGTGTTGGTAGTTGTAAAAGACGTGAAGATGAAAACCTATCTTATGGTGAATATATAATGAGAGAGTATTCTAAAAAATTTAATCATGATATCTGAAAGGCCTTGGGGCACTTATGAAGTTCTCCTTGACGAACCTAATTATAAAGTGAAGAGAATCGTAGTTAACCCTAACCAGAAATTCTCATTACAGTACCATGAACATAGGTCAGAATTCTGGACTGTTGTTAGTGGATTTGGAACGGTCATACTAGATGATACAGCTGCTCCAGCAACACCAGGCACTTTTTGGTATATCCCACGTAACGCAATTCATCGTGCGATTGCTGGGGAGGATGAATTAGTTTTTATTGAAACTCAGATTGGAGATTGTAGAGAGGAAGATATTGTTAGATTAGATGACATTTATGGTAGAGTAAAATGATCACAGTAAGATGCAAGCAATGCCGCACCGAACTAACTAGTACCTCAAAAGTTCAATATTGCGGATGTTCAAATCAGATGAAACTTATTGACGATAAGATCGGCGCTGTTGACTTAAACAATGTCGTTATGGTATCATACGACAGAGAAGAAAAAATTAATAGCCACTTTTCTGCTCAAGAACTTGCGTACCAGGAAGCAAGACGTAAACGCAAAGTTCGTAAGATGGACTTTGAAGTTCGTTAGGGATTCAACACACACTTGACATGCTGGGATCATCACCTAGGATTAAATAGTATTGTAGACAATTTTTCTACCAACCATGCATCCCGACGAATTATCTAACTGGACGAAAATCAAAGAAACGTTTGAAGAAAGCGGCAACACGGAAAACTTTTATTATAAAAGAGCCTGCGCTATTGTAAACGGCGAACCTGATCCTATGAGTAATCTAAAAAATGTCGCACAGGATGACACAACTGAAACCTGAACACTGCTATACTAAAGCAGAGGTTGATAATTTAGTTAAGGATGCTATTGATGAAGCAATTCGGAAACACAACCGTAATGCATCTATTATCAGTATGTGCCTAGGCATTCTATTTCTTGCTGCTTTCGTGGACGGGTTCCTGAGAGCAATTGGAATTATACCACCATTCCTGAATATTGATATCAACCTAATGAATCAGGTGATTGATCGAGTAAAAGATGAAGTAATTAAGGTGATAACATGAAAGTTGGATTAATCGGTTTAGGTCGAATGGGTGAGGGTATGTCTCGCCGTATGATGAAAGAAGGTATTGAAGTTTGGGGTTACAGACGTAACTACAAAAAAGCAGAAGAGGCATATGAAAATGGTTATGTCAGTGGAGTTGCCACTGATCTAGAAAACCTAGTTAAAATTGTTCATCGACAAGATAGACATGTTGGTAAAGCACCCGGCATCTTTCAACTTGTTATTCCTGCAGAATTAGTGGAGGACACATTAGATGAGTTACTACCATTACTTGGCGACGGGGATATTATTATTGATCATGGCAATAGCAACTTTAAGGATTCTAGACGGAGGGCAGAAAGGCTTTCTAAGTATGGCATCCAATTTATTGACTGTGGTACTAGTGGTGGAGTTTACGGTTTGGAGCGTGGATACTGTCTCATGGTTGGTGGTGCAACTGGCGCAGTATCTGTCTGTGCCCCCATTTTCCGTGCCCTGGCACCTGGTATTACCGCTGCAACCCGCACAGATCCATACAGCACTTCAACAAGTGCTGAGTACGGTTGGCTCCACTGTGGTGGACCTGGCGCAGGTCACTTTGTGAAAATGGTTCACAATGGCATAGAATATGGTATAATGCAAGCATACGCAGAGGGATTTAACATCCTGTATCATGGTGATCTTGGAACTCAATACGTCAAAGAGGGCGATGCTGAAGTCGCTCCAATGGAAAACCCAAGAGACTATCAGTATGATATTGACTGTGCTGAAGTTGCTGAGTTATGGCGTCGTGGTAGCGTTGTTGGTAGCTGGTTACTTGATCTTACCGCTGATGTTCTTCGGAGCGATCATGACCTTAGCAAATTCGATGGAGGAGTATCAGACTCTGGTGAAGGTCGTTGGACTCTTCACGCTGCTGTGGATCTTGGTGTACCCACACCTGTTATCTCTGCCGCATTATTTGAACGCTTTAATTCTCGCAGACTGGGGGAATTCGGAAACAAAATCTTGAATGGTATGCGTTACATGTTTGGAGGACACAACGTAAGATGATTTGTATTGGAGAATACACTGCAGTGGCTACTGTTCTTACTGCACTCGCTGGATCGATAACTCCAGAATCAGTTAGAACCTATGTTTCTATAAATGCAGATCCATGGGATAATAATACTCAAATAGATCTTGAAGAACCCATGGGAGGGTTTGGCATTGAATTTGACATTCATAAACATCTGAGATTATTTGCTGAGCATATTTCATCACCTATGCAGTGTACTGATCACCCAGGCATTAATCATGCCGGAATAAAACTTCTTGCCCCTATTACTAATGACCTTACTGTATACTCAGGCATCAGCATCAATAATTCCTCTTTCGATAGTAACGATAATTTTGATGGACCTCTGGGGTCGGTAGGTGTTGAATATGGTGATGACTTTAAAATTTACGCAGAACACCTTGCATCCATAAAGAAAATAGAAGATGGTAGAACATCTTTTGGATTCAAGGTATTCTTCAAATGACGTTCGCTGATGTCTTACTTTGGGAAGCAATGCCCTTTGTTCTATCCACATTATATTTCGGGTTACGAAAAGGTGAAAATGTTTACTACGAATCAGACAAATACAATGGAAACGGAACCGCTCACTAAACGCATAGTGATCTTTGGTGCCACCGGAGATCTGTGTAGAAGAAAACTAATCCCGGCACTATTTGAATTATGGAAGAAGAAACTTCTTCCGCCTAATCTTTTAATTGTTGGTGCGTCTCGCAGAGAACTTAGTCGTGAGTGCTGGTTAAATGATCTTGGTGAATATCCAGAGGGATTCACCGACTGGTTAGATTTTGTATCTTGTGATCTAGGTTGCAAAGAAAGTCTAATGAAGCTGCACGATAAGAGTGCAGATACAACATATTTTCTATCAGTTCCACCAGAGAGGTACGAAAATGCAATCATCAACCTCAAAGAAACAGGGTTTCTCGACGATCCTGAAGTCTCCAGAGTGGTTATCGAAAAACCCTTTGGACACAACCTTGAATCTGCTAATCATTTACAGTCAGTGGTGGGCAGATATTTACGCGAAAAACAAGTCTATCGCATTGACCATTATCTCGGCAAAGATACTGTTAATAACATCCTTGCCACCCGCTTTGGCAATATTCTATTGGAACCTCTTTGGAACCGGGAATACATAAGTGAGGTTCAAATCTATGCAACCGAAACTATTGGTTGTGAAGGACGTTCCCAATACTATGATGGTTCTGGTGTTGTAAGAGATATGTTGCAGAATCACATGCTGCAGATTCTTTCGTTGATTGCAATGGAAGCACCTTGTAGGATGAATGCAACAGAGATTCGTAGAGAGAAAACAAAAGTTCTTGCTGCCACCAGGCTAGGAGAAAAGTTTATTACTGGTCAGTATGAAGGGTATCGTGAAGAACAAGGTGTAGGTCCAGAGTCTATGACTCAGACTTTTGTTGCTGGTGATTTATATGTTGATAACTGGAGATGGCAAGGTGTTCCTTTCTACTTCATGACTGGTAAGAAAATGCCATATCAGTGTGTTGAGGTTGTTGTTAAACTCAAAGCACCACCTGTTGGATTGTTTGAGGGTGAAACACCCGGACGTATTGTGATGCGTCTACAACCACATGCTCACCTTGATATTCAGATTGATGTCAAGTCTCCTGGAATGAGTGAGGAAGTTGAACTTGCAACACTTACTCACAGATACCCTGATTGGTTGGGTGTAGATGGTTATGAAAAACTTTTATATGATGCTATTAATGCTGATCAATCACACTTTGTTCACTCTGAAGAAGTGATTGAAGCATGGAGAATCGTTGATGATCTTCTCTGTACTGGAGAAGATTGCCCTGTAAGAACGGCACCTTACATATACTCTGAAGGCATTTGGGGGCCAATGCACAAAACTAGTTTTATCACTGACTGGGATTACCCTGCATAAATTCTAATGAAGTCTGCTATTTTAGTCGCATGTTTGACTCCTATTCTAATCATTTGGATTGTAATGAAACTTGCAATATGGTTGTACGCAACTAAGGAGGAAAAAGAGTATGTCGGAGCAGAATCCAGAAAACCACACGGACCATATGTGGAAAACCCATATGCAGACGTTGACGAAGATGAAGAGGAATTTACAGATCGCACAGATTATAGATGAATCCCTCTTTCAATACTATACTTTGGAAAGGGGTCTTCCCGTTCCCAATTGGAGACACATTAAGGACGCAGATTGGTGGTTAGAGTATCTTGATGACATGGGCATTGATAGAAGAAATCCATGATGCATCAATTAAGCCACCTGGCAGCAGCAACACTTAATAATCCATTTGGAATTGGTACATTGGGATTTATGTTAGTGACTATCCCAATTATAGGTATGGATTTGGTTCACAAAAACAATTGGCAGCATTGGGAACCATTTGACAAACGCCACAAATAAAGTTATAATTTTGGCATCCGGAATGTAGCTCAGTTTGGTAGAGCACCTGCTTTGGGAGCTGGTGGCCGCAGGTTCAAATCCTGTCATTCCGATTGCATTATACATAATGACAAGATGCATTTTTATTCCGTGGAATACTGGCAGAAGAATTGGGAAACTCTGATTGAGAGAGTGGAGAAGGGTGAGAAAATAGGTGTTGAGAACGAGAATGGAAACAGAGCAGTGATGACAGTGGCGGATGAGGAACTCATACGCATATACACAGAACACAACGAAGCCTCTTGAGGGACTGTCGCCTAACGGTCAAGGCCCACTGCTTATAACGGTGTGACCTGGGTTCAACTCCCAGCAGTCCTACCGGGGGATTAGCAATCTGGTGAATGCACCGAACTCATAATTCGGCTAAGGTGGGTTCGATCCCCTCATCCCCCAT
>CETK01158315.1_pt1 | contig 27803 bp, 16 predicted proteins | sample 361431 | NCBI WGS metagenome assembly CETK01 (sample SAMEA2622452, study PRJEB7988) | marine metagenome | biome: marine biome (ENVO:00000447); feature: surface water layer (ENVO:00002042); material: "saline water (ENVO:00002010), including plankton (ENVO:xxxxxxxx)" | depth 5 m | reverse complement strand
GGTTGAAAAAATCAGAGCTACCAACTAAAATTTGTCCGGTTTGTGACCGTCCTTTTGCATGGAGAAAAAAATGGAAAAAGGATTGGGAGCAGGTTAAATATTGCAGTGACCGTTGTCGACGCTTTAAAAAGAAAGCCGATTCCAAATAAAAAAGGGAATCAAATCGGCAAGCTCTGCCAATAAACGCCATCGTTTGGTGATATAAATCCGTTTTTTCTTCTTCTCTATACCTTGGATCATCATTTTAACCGCTCTATGAGTAGAAGCCATCCAAAAGGTATTAGGATTATTTTGTGTCATCTCCGAGACTACATAACCTGGTCGTATATCGGTGATATCGAGTTTTATATTTAAGGCATTAACTTTCATACGAAATCCAGTCATATAATTTGATACGAAGTGTTTGCTGGCGGTATATACTGGAGCATGTCCAGATGCTAAATGAGATGCGATGGATGACATACCAACAATATGGCCATGACCTTGCTTTTGGAAGTGCGCAAAAGCCCAGTGCAAACCATGCGCAAAAGCACGTATATTTATATCTATTGTCTGAGCGTCGGATTCCCATGGGGCTTTAAGGTCGTCGCGACCAACACCGGCGTTTAAAATAATCCCATCTAGTCCACCCATGGCTAATACTAATTTAGTAAATGCTTTGGTAGTTTCTATCTCATTTGCAAGGTCTACTGCGTGTATGAATACCTTGCCTGGTGACTTTAAAAGTTCTTCTTTTAGCGTATTAAGTCGTTCTTTTCTACGAGCAAGCAAACCAATAATATATCCTTTTTTAGCTAGTTGGCGCGCAAGTTCCTCTCCAATGCCAGAACTTGCACCAGTGATTAAATACCGGGGAGATTGGGTCAATGACATAGTTATATAGGTATTTTAATATTAGTAGGATTTAGTATCCAACCAGTCTATATAAGGTTCACGAGATAAAAGTTCTTTACTGCTCAAATATCCGATATAAGTTTTGATCAATTCAAAATACCACTGTTGTTCAATTTCTTTCCAATTTAGCTCCATTTCCTGCCATTCAAGAGTTTTGAGTGGTTCATAATCATCTAATACTTGAAGCGTACTTCGCATTTCTTGTAGATTCATTTGAGTATATAGCTGGACTAATTCGAGGTACTTTTCTAGTACAGTTTTTAAATGTGATTTCCAGTAGTTTTGCTCCAAAGTAGCTTTTTTTTGTTCTGCCAAGATATCAAGACTGCGCTCTTTTTCTTCTAATGATAAATTCATTAAATCGGTTCGGTTTCTATGAAACAATGGTAGGGTAATACCCGCTGAAATACCTAGCAGACTTTTATTGGTTCTGTTTGGAAAGTACTCGGTTTGGATAAATCCCATATCGGTATTAACTCGTTCAATGTCTTGCTCTAACTGTGTTTCTTGAAACGCAAGTTGGGCTAAATATACTTGAAGTGGTTCCGAAAAAGAGTCTTCTATTGAACTACTTAAGGTAGCTTCTATATCTTGTGCACTCAAAGTAATGTTTTGCTCCCACGTTATGATATAATTATGACTAATATTATCTCCTAACTTCAAATTGATTGATCGAAGCAATTCTTTGTGTTTAAGTTCTAAATCTGTTTTATCATTCCATAACTTCAACTTATCCGCATGAGCTTCTGTAAAGCTATTTGCATCGAAAAAATCTGCCCCAGGATATTCTTTTAGCCATTCAATGCGTTGTTTATTAATGGATATCCGTTCTTCGACGAGTTTAAGAGTTTGTTGTATTTCAATCCAGGAAATAATGAGCTCATAGCGTTCAAATATTTCCTTGTCAATGGCCCTTGCCGCATCGGTTTGGAGTTGTAATTTTCGGTTTTGATAGAGTTCTTTTGTTTTTTTTCTAACTAGGGGATTAGTTGGGCGGAATCTAATATCATAGCGTTGATCTTGGGGTTGAAACTCATCATTTGAAAATCGAAACTGAATTTCGTCTATAATAGCTGGTTGAGCTCTTTCTGGGTTTAGAAGGTTGACTTGCTCTTGAAAAGATCGTATTGGTATATGTTCTAATGAAAGGCGAATAAACTGGAGACGGTCAAGGGTATCAATCGATCCATTATTAAGGTCTAGCATCAATATTGGCTCACTATCTTTATTAATTCTATCGAATGCTTGGACATACCTTGTTGTAGTATCAATATTCTCAAAGAGTATTGTTAATAAAAGTAATAAGATAACTCTCATACTACTCAATAATTACTTTCTCGCCGACGGGTAGCGGGTTTTTTTCTGGAATTTGAACGTATATCTCTAGACCAAATGTGGTTATTGAACTTGAGTTTTGAAGAATTACAGGAAGAGCTACAACTGAGCCAAACCCTGTTATTACTCCAGTACTTATCAAGCTCGATTCTTGAGAAGAACGTACTGTAACAGTATCGCCAATTTGTCTATCCCTATCCTTTTGCCCTACTAGATATCCTAACACAGAAGTTGGATGACGTGGATTGATTGATAATAGTGGGGTATATGAATCTACCTGTTCTAATGGCTTAACATAAACCCGTTCTACAACGCCATCAGTTTGGGCTATACGTGTTAAATTATTTAACATACGCTCTTTCCAAACTAATTCTTGTGTAGCTAGTTCCTGTCTAGCTCGAATTTGAGAAATATCGAATATATGTTCTTGGGTCACATCATTTACTCGAATGTCAATCGCTAGTAATTCTAAAGAAAGCTGTTGTTGTAAAGATTCAATTTGAAGCTGTATTTCATTGGTTTGATTTATTTCAACTGAATTTATTTCGTTACCACTAAGTTTTTGTTGAAGATTTAGTCTTTGACTAAGCAATTTGATTTCTGCATTAATCTCTTGTTGGCGTTGTTCTTTTTCTGACTCAAATAGAGCTAATTCAGATTCCAATAGTTCACTTTTTTCTTCGATTTCTGATTCTGTAAGTAAATTTGTTTTTCGAAGTTTTTCTATATCTAATTCTAATTCAGGACTGTAGAGAGTAATTAGAGTATCACCATTTGTGACTGTTTCACCAGGTAACACTAGAGTGCTTAAAACTGTTGCAGATCGATCCGAATTAATTGTATAGGGATTGGAGTAACTAACTCCTAAAAAGGATCTGTTACCTTTGAAATACTGCGTATTTATGATTAATAATAAAATGAACAGTATACCGGTAAACCAAAAAAAGGAATTCTTTTTCATAAAAATGACCTATATTTCTTCCATATTTTGGTTGTAATTAATTGAAACTCTTTGAACGCCATCTATTGATTGAAGTGATTCTAAAAGGGAATAATGATCATTAGGAAAGGGTAACACTATGTCATAATTACACTCGACCCGCTCTTCTCTTAAGATGGTACTTTTCTCATGAAAGTCTTTTGTTCGTTCACCAATTACTGAACGTACTTGTGATCTGATGTCTTTTTTCTCCATTCTGATATTCACTCTAGCTTTAATTTCATTGCGTGTGGTTATATCCGTGAAATGTAAGATCAACGCAAAACCGCAGAAAAGTATGGTGCCCGTGAAAGCGATTGTAAATCCAAATACACCAACTGCTAGTCCACTACTTAATGATGCGAATATGTAAATCATATTTTTTGGGTCCTGGATACGAGTTCTAAAACGTATCATCGCCAATGCACCAAACGCACCGAGACCTCTTGCTAAACTATCTCCAATGGCCATCATAACCATCGCTGCAACAATAGAACCTAGGGCTATAGTTTGGAAAAGGTGTTTAGGATAGCTAGGACCAGTATGGGTTACTTTATGAGTAATGGCAATTGCTGAAGAAAGTAGAACAGCCCAAATAAGTGAATATCCAACATTAATCAAGGTTGGATAGTCATATACAGGTTGGTCAGAGAATAACTCGAACATGTAGAAAAATTTTAAACAAGGATTTATTCGGCTAATTTTTTATCCCAACTCCAGGAACTTGAAGAATGTCTAACCCACTCCATGATTCCAAAGAAAGCGGCTGAGTACAGTAAATCGCTAGCTAGTGTACCGCGGAAAAAAGGAATAGCCATCTCATAGCATAATAAGAGTCCACCCCACGTAAGTGGGTAATCAGGGTCAGATAACCAAACGCCAAAATTAGAAATGATGAAAAATAGGACAGAAGCACCCAAGGCGCCACCAAGTACTCTTGTAATAGAAACTTTCCTCAGAACGATAGACCCCAAAATTATAATTAAAGCGAAGCTTAGATAAAGCCAACCGAATCCTGGTGTAAACAACATGAAGCTGTTGTAAAACTCAGCATATAGTATATTATTGACCAATAAATCACTAATCCAATATGTTCCTAAAGGAGCTAAAAACCCCCAAAAATTCCGTCCAAGATAGGCTCCAGAAGCAAGAGCCATGGCTCCTATAGGGGCGAAGTTCATGGGATGTGGAAAAAGACGGGTGACTGCTGCTACTGCGAGCAAAAGTATTAATATGAGATACTTTTTATTCATGTTAGAAAGTACAATTTAACGGTCAATAAAAAAAAAGCCATTGCTAATACAATACTTTAAAATAATGGGTTATCACCATAATTTGAAAATAATTTCAAAAAACTTAGTTTTTCTGAGTAGTTACCTCTACGTTTATTTTTACTTTAATTTCATCAGCTACAACAGCATCAGATAACCAGTCGCCTGCTCCGACATTGTAATCATTTCGTAGTATGGAAAATTCAGACTCAAATCCTGCAATTAAAGTATCCTCTCTTCTAGGACTGTCCATCATTCCAAGTAATGTAAATGGCAATATAAAGTCAGTACTTACATTTTTAATACTAAGAGTACCATGAGCTTCAAAGTTATTGTTATCTATGGTTACTATTTTTTCACTTTTAAATGAAATATGGGGATATAAATCCGATTGGAAAAAGTCCTCGGATTGCAGATGATCATCACGGCGCGCATTTTTAGTATTAATTGAGGTTACATCGATTTCTACATTAATACTAGATTCCTCAAGATTTTCAGGATCAAAATAAATAGTTGCTTCATATTGCTCAAAAGTTCCAGGAACACTTGTAAAAAAGTGTTTGGCTTCAAAAGTAATACTAGTGTGAGACTTATTTATATTCCAAGAAATGGCTTCATACCGTGTAGCTGCAAAACTAATCATTCCAAAGATTAGTATGATAGCTATAAAAAAATGATTCTTTTTCATTGTATTGTATGTTTTGTAAATAGGTTTTGAATAAATCATAAAGTTCACATGAGAAGAAAAGTTGTTTAAGCATTTAAAGTGAACTTTATAAAAGAACACTCATAAAATTGTAGCGTTCACTTTAGATATAAAATAATTCTAAATTCAATTATTTTTTATGATCAATATTTGCTCGTAATAATATCGCACTGATTACAAATAAAATAGATAGATAAAACACCCACAATGCTAATACAATAATAACAGTGTATCCTTGGTAAACAAATTCATAACGCGTTATAGCGTAACTTAGATATAGGCTCAGTAGTAATTTTGCACTTTCAAACAAAATAGTGAATAAGGCGGCCCCTTGTAATGCATCTGGAATAGAAATTTCCCTTTCACTCATAAAACGGAAGATTACAAAAGCTAACATAAAGGTGAAACATAAGGGAAGTAATAGATCTAGTAATTCATAAATCCATGGCAGTTCAATAACAATTTTAGTTAATGGTATGGCAATTGTTCGTAAGTCAAATAGCGAAATGAAAGAGACTAAGAGACTGAAAAATAGGAATACAGTACCTAAGAGTCCTAGCCCTAAAAAATTTGTCAATAAACCTTTAATTGGATGACTTTTTCTATGTATGTCAAAAACATTAAACAAAACTATTTTTAGGCTATGAAATAGACTTTGAGTAAAAAAAAGCATTATTATTATTCCCGTTAAGCCTAACACATTTCTACCTTGAATCAATGGTGCTAATAGTGCCTCTACAATACGTTCACTCTCAACAGTGACTGAATTTGTTTGTTCGTAGGTGATGTCGGGTAGTAGTTCGGTGCCGTACCGAACTAGCTCAGTATAAGCAGCATCAAAAGAGAGTATGTATCCAATTATTGATATTAGAATAAGGGTGAAGGGGATTGCGCATATAAACAAATTAAAGGTAATGGCAGAGGCATTGAATATGATATCAACTAGTTTAATTAGTTCTATAACCCTACTCCAATATGAGCGTAAACCATTTTTTGACATTTTTCACCCTAGAATTAAATGTTTTAAGAGATATAATGTAGTATTAAAGCATCTAAATGTCAGTAGGCTTACCTGAAGGGTTAAAAATAGCACTTTGCTACTATGTTTTTAAGTGATGGGTTTGGTATGTTTCATCGATAGTTTGGAAATAATTTGTTTAATTGATTTTGTTAGCACATCTCCATGAGCGCTAAAAAGCAAACGCCTTTGATGAGGCAATACAATCAGGTTAAAGAACAACATCCTGAAACCATCTTATTGTTTCGGGTTGGGGATTTCTATGAAACCTTTGGATTAGATGCGGAATTGGTGAGCAAAGAACTTGGAATTACTTTAACTAAACGTAATAATGGGGGAGATCAGACACCTTTGGCAGGTTTCCCGTTTCATGCACTTGACTCTTACTTACCTAAATTAGTCAACAAAGGTCACAAGGTGGCTATTTGTGAACAGACTGAAGATCCTGAAAGTGCTAAGAAAGCAGGTCGGAAAATTGTCGACCGGGAGGTTACAGAAATTACCACGCCAGGGCTGAGTTTATCAGAAAAAGTATTAAGCTATAATCGTAATAATTACATTTTTTCTATTTACAAAGAAGGGATAAAACTAGGTGCTGCTTTTGCTGATATATCTACAGGGGAATTTGGAGTCTTAGAGTGTGGACATGATGAAGTGGACGTTATTTTATCCATGTTTGAACCTTCTGAGATCGTGATTTCAGCTTCCCAAAAAAAATGGGCTAATGAACATTTTTCATTCTCAAATATCAGTTTGACAGAATCTTGGATGTACGAAGGTGAGTATGCAAGAGATCAGCTTCTAGCTCATTTCAATACTCATTCCCTAAAAGGTTTTGGGGTTGAATCGATGCACCTTGCTCAACGGGCTGCAGGTGTTCTGTTACAATACATAAAAGATAACCAAAAGCGAGTTATGGGCCATATCCGAAAGATGTATCGTTATGAGCAAAGTGACTACATGAGTTTGGATCCCTCAACTAAAAGAAACCTAGAGCTTAGTGCATCTATTCACGAAGGAAAACTAGAAGGATCGTTAATTTCAATTTTGGATCAAACAATTACCCCCATGGGTGGGCGACTACTTAGGCGCTGGTTAACTCACCCATTAAAAAAGTTAGATTCTATTCAAGAGCGCCTTAAACGCGTAGAAATTCTTTTTGAACAGCGTACAGTGCGTAAAGACATACGTGAATCCCTAAAAAAATTAGGAGATCTCGAAAGACTTATTTCCAGAATTTGTGTCGGACGTTGTACTGCCAGAGACATTCGGCAGTTGGCTTTTTCTCTTCAGGTAATACCCGATTTATCGGCACATACTGCAGAGTTAGAATCTGATATTTTATATCAAGAACTTCAAAGCTTACCTAATACTTTGGAGTGGGTAAATTACATTGAAGAGCATATTATCGATGAACCACCGGCAACGATTCGAGATGGTGGGATCATTCGAACAGGTTGGAATTCCGAGTTAGATGAACTTCGCGATATTGCACAAAATGGCAAGAAATATATTGCGAAAATAAAAGATACCCTCACTCAAGAAGCGGGAATTTCTTCATTAAAAATTGGATATAATAAGATATTTGGATATTACATCGAAATCACCAATGCACATAAAGACAAAGTCCCAGATTATTTTATTCGTAAACAAACTTTAGTAAATGCCGAGCGATATATAACCCCTGAGCTAAAAGAGATAGAGGAAAAAATTCTTTCAGCAGAGGATAAAAGTAAGGCTTTAGAAGCCGATTTATTTGAACAAGTACGAGAGTATATAGCACAATTTTCGGATGAAATTCAATGCATTGCTACCACCATATCAACCTTGGATGTGTATCAGTCACTAGCTCAAATTGCCTTTACAAATGGATATTCAAAGCCAGAATTAGATCAAGGTAGTACGCTCGAGATCATTAAAGGTCGGCATCCTGTAGTGGAAAAAACTCTACCAGTGGGTGAACCCTTTATTCCCAACGATATTCATTTAGATCAGAAAGATGAACAAATTATGATCATTACTGGACCAAATATGGCAGGTAAAAGTATAATTCTACGCCAAACCGGTCTCATAGTACTATTAGCACAAATTGGAAGCTACGTACCAGCCGAATATGCACGCATTGGTTTGGTTGATAAGATTTTCACTAGGGTTGGTGCCTCGGACAATTTAGCGGCTGGTGAAAGTACCTTTTTGGTTGAGATGAACGAGGCGGCAAACATACTCAACAACGCCACAGAACACTCCCTCATATTGCTCGATGAAGTGGGAAGAGGAACTAGTACCTTTGATGGGCTAAGTATTGCTTGGGCCTTGGCCGAATATCTTCACAATCATATTCCTGTTGCAGCAAAGACCTTGTTTGCCACCCACTATCATGAGTTAAATGCTCTTGAATCTATGTATGAACGTATCGTTAATTACAATGTCCAAGTGCGTGAATATGAAGGGAAAGTGGTGTTTTTGCGAAAGCTAGTTCGTGGCGGAGCTGATCATAGTTATGGAATTCAAGTAGCCAACATGGCTGGGCTTCCCATGGAATTAATTCAAAGGGCACAGGTTATTTTAGAAGAACTTGAGGGGCAGCGTTTGGAAATTCAAGATAATGGGGAAGGTACTGCTAAAACAAAGGGGATGAAAGATACTGGGAAGTATCTATCTAATAAGATTCCGTCTATGGCAGAGAGGGATCAAATGAGTTTGTTCGCTTATGCTATAGATCCGGTTCTCGAAGAATTGGGTAACAAACTACAGGCCATTGATCCAAATGCATTGAGTCCAATGCAGGCATTATTACTTATTGATGAATGGAAAAAACTACTAGATCGATAAATTCTGTATACCTATTTATGGAATATGCTTTGTTAAAAAAACATGAAAAATTCAGCTAAATACATAGCCGATCGTATAAGGTTGATGATTGCTACCAAACAATTTCAAGTTGGTGAGGCTTTACCATCTACACGCGAATTAGGGCGTCAGTTAGAAGCTAGTTTCCATACGGTTCGCAAAGCCTATCATTCTTTAGCAGAAGAAGGATTACTGAAAAGTGAGAAAGGAAAGGGCTTCATTATAATGCGACAGAGAACACTCTTGGATAAACAGCAGCGATTAGAAGTTGGGGGCGCCAAGATACAGTCGCTGGTTGAGGAGTTGGTTGGTTATGGTTTAGACGATTCTGAGATTGAGCTGCTATTTCAGGAGCAATTGAATTATATGGATTGGCCTGACCGGATCCAAACTTGCACTTGCGTAGGCGAAAATGCTGAAATGGCCTCAATGTTATCCACGGCAATTCGCACACAGGTGGGTGTAAAAAGTGAACATTTACTAGTAAGTGAGTATGAAAAGGCGGCTACTTATGACGCAATTTTTATTCCTATACGCTTTATGAGCCAATTTCGCTCATTGCAGGAACACACGTTAGTAATTCCAATTATTTACCATTATGACCCTGAACTTATCTTATCGGTAACCGAACGTGCAAGTCTACAAACTATTGGTCTTGTGACAGCGCAGGAAGACAGTATCCCCAAAATCATAAATGAGCTTAAACCTACATTAGCATTTGATGGTTCATTTGTTGCTGGCAGCATATATGGAAAATCTCTTCCTTTATTTGTGCGGGATACTGATTTAATTTTATACACTCCAGAGAGTGCACGCTTGGTAGAACAAAAAATTCCTGAGAAAAGCCGCTTAAAATTAGCCTATAGATTAAGTGATCGAAGTGCTGAGATGATTCGAAATGAACTCTGGGAGCAATAATAAATATGCCCACAGCGCATAAAGATTTAAGTACAGTAATACAACAAGCTTTGGAAGCTATCGATAGTGAGTTAGAAGCAGTTCGTTTACTGCCATCTAGAGAGTGGCTATACAATGGTCAAAAAAAAACAGATCGAGGGCAGTATGTATATGGCTTTGAGACTAACCAAATAGGCTTGCGTTTTGCTGATCAGGTTAAAGCAAGTTTTCAAAATCAAAACAAGAGTACATCTGAAGAGCGAGATAAAGAAGATTGGAAAGCTGTAGAAATTTTAGAGTTTAAAGATGGGGTCATTTGGATAGAATTCGATAGTGATTTTGGTTCAGAAATTGATCGGGTAGAAGTTGAATGGGAAAATGATTTTGTTTGGATTAAACTTCAAGAGCAATTGGAGTTACTACAAGAGCAGCAGACAAGTAGTAAGAAGCAAAAAATAAATCTTGCTTTGTTAGAACAAATGCTGGATTTGGATAAAGGACAACTTCGCAATGAACAAGCAATACAAACAGCTGACTTAGGGCGTTTTAATTCTTCACAGAGGCAGGCGATTCAATTGGCTATGAGTGAACAGGTACTATTCATTTGGGGCCCTCCTGGCACTGGTAAAACGGCTAGTATTGGAAGAGTGGCGGCAGAATACTTAAGGCAGGGTAAAAAGGTACTTATGGTTTCGAACACCAACAGGGCAGTGGATGTAAGTTTGTTAAGTGTGCTTCAGTCCATTGAGGAAATTGGCTTACATCAGCATCCAACATCCGTCTCAAGATTTGGAGAACCTTGGCTAGATGACGAGCGCTTAATCAAGCATTCTTTTGAAGCTCAAGTGGAAAAAGAGTTGGAAGAGCGTAAACTTAGAGCTGAACAGTGGAATACATTGTTGCACCGATATGAGAAGGCGGAAGAGACGGTTCATCAATTGATGGATAATGATGAACCTGTGTCAAATATGTTAGAGCTGGAGTGCCAAGAACTAGCTAAGCGGGTTAATGAACTTGGAGGGCTCGCTTTCTTACAACAAGAGGTAGAGCGACTCTCATTGGTGAATGAGCGACACGAACTAAAAAAAAGAAACTTGGTAGCAACTACACTAGCCAAAGTATGCACTTCTGAGTTATTTTATGGTTTAAAGTTTGATGCTGTTATCGTGGATGAAGCATCCATGGCGAATCTGGCATTTTTACTAGTCATGGCATCGAAGGCAAAATCCAATGTGGTCATTACTGGGGATCCGATGCAATTACCACCCATAGCGATTACTGAGGATACACAGGCCCGTATCTTTCTCGAACAAGATATATTCACTTGGGTAGCAGATGCCAAAGACAGCTCTCAACTTTTTGAATGGCATGATCAATATCCAAATAATACTGCTTTTTTTGATACACAATATCGGCTACAATCAGATTTAGCTGGTGTGATTTCAAAAGTATTTTACGAAGGTCGCCTTAAAAGTGAACAGCTTGATCAACAGCCAAAAAGTACGGGTGAAATGGACGCCTGGTATCGAGCATCTGTAGCATTAATAAACACAGCTAAGTATAGACCCGAGCTCATACAAGACAAAAGCGAGCGAGGGTTTAGTCCGTCTAATGAGGTTCATCAACGTGTTATGATGGAATCAGTTGAACGACTATTAAAAAAATATGATGCCTCCCAAATTGGTTTAATAGTACCTTTTCGATACTCTGTTTATCAGTATCGTAAAGCGCTACGGGAAAGTATTCTACCAGGTGCAATGGATATAGAAGTGGGGACTATCCATACCTTTCAAGGACGCGAGAAAGAAGCCATTATATTAGATACTATAATGACGGCAGAGATTCAATATGGCAGGAGGCGTAATTATAGCGTAAGGCCATTTGACGAAACGAAGAATGGGATGGCTGTTCCCCGTTTGTTAAATGTGGCTTGCACACGTAGTAAGCAGTTATTAATAGTCATTGCGGATATGAATCATATGAATAAAGTTTATAGAAATAAATATATGGCTCGAATTCTAGATGCACTTGCAGATATATCTCTGTAAAAAATGATTTGCTCTAGAGGTGTGGATGGTATTATATTATTCCTCTGTTTTGATCGAAAATTGCGAGAATAGCTCAGTTGGTAGAGCACAACCTTGCCAAGGTTGGGGTCGCGAGTTCGAGTCTCGTTTCTCGCTCTATTAAAGGCAATCAGAATGACTCTGATTGCCTTTTTTTGTTAAAATTCAATTTGAGATAGATGAGATTATTTTTTCAGTATTATTAATTTTAACATTTCCCAGCTCTCCAACTGGTAATGATAATACTCAAAGCAGCTCAGACAACACGAATAGGTTGCAGAAAGATGTGTTGAGGTATTTTTCGGGATTATGCACACCCAATTTCTCATCTATCACGACAAAGGTTGTATGTAAATGATTTAACCTACGATTATAACAGAGTGGCTGTTGGTGGATCTGTATTTAATTTTTTAAAATAGCACAAAATTAGACAAGGACGTATTTCTTATCAATACGATCATGATCATTATATACGAAATATTAGATTTGTATTTATAATATTAATTTATCAAAATAATCCTATAGTCAAAGATTTAACTTACTAAAGTTAGGTTCTTATGTTTGCCCCTATTTTCTACAAGTGTTCGTGACAAGAGTCAATCTGATTATTTTAATTATAGAGATTTTCTAACGTGAATGAATCAGTAAATAATTTTACACAGAGATTTAATGATTCAGATATTGAAGATGAATATCTGAATCAAAGGTGGCCAAAAATATGGCCATATCTTAAAATGTTTTTATTTTCGACTCTACTGATAAAGGCATTCGTAATGTATGATGATATAAATACGTTTGGTCCAAATATCATATACATACTATATCATTCTATAGATTTGCTCGGTTTTTTTGTATTTGTTTTTTATTTATCGGATGAGCAAAGAAAAAAGTTTCATCAATTATATATGGGTCTAATTTGGGTTGGGTTTATTAACATAGGTGCATGGATTTATTATTTTTCAGAATTTAACTTTGCGCCTGGTGAGGGCATAATCATATCATGCATCATTATACCTTTGACTATATACCCATTTTATTTTTTAAATGGGATATTAGCTGCTTTGCTAACATCAATTCCTATGATGATTATGTTAATTGATAAAGGCATTATGACTCTAGACCAAATTCCATTTCTATTCATTTTTCCTTTGATTTTTACAGTATTTGCAAAGGCAAATATTGAAAATAGGCTCAGAAAAGACTTTATAAAAAGTATTAAGCTGGAATCAAACAAAAAATTGATGCATCAAACCCTTAAAAGATATTTTGGAGAAAATCTTACTGAAAAAATACTTGATAATAAGGGGAGTTTGAAAGGTGATAATGATTGGGTAACTGTATCATTTACAGATATATCGTCTTATTCAACTATAATTGAACATATGTCTCCAGAATTAGCCGTTAAATTTTTAAACGAATATTTTACTGCGATGCATGAAGTTATAGAACGGTATAACGGACAAATTATTAATTATATAGGGGACTGTTTAATGGTGGTATATGGGGCGCCAAAAAAAGTTGATGACCATGAAAATTTAGCGATTCAATGTTCTATAGGTATGAGAACCAAGTTGAATGAGTTAAATGAAATTTGGAAGCAAAAAGCGTATTCAAAGTATTGGAAAAATCATGGTATAGACAAAATTACAGCTCGCACGGGTGTGCATACGGGTAATGTAATTGTTGGGAATATTGGAAGCGATCGTATGCTTCAGTATAGTATAATTGGAGATACAGTGAATGTAGCTTCTAGACTTGAACAAGTTAATAAAGAGTTTTCAACAAATATAGCTTTTAGCGAGCAGGTCTACTTTGCACTTTCTGACGACTTACATAGTAAGTCTGTCTATTTAGGGGAGATCAAACTTAAAGGTAGAGATACTGCTACGAAAATATATTCTATTTAATTTTCTATAGTCTTATAGTATTCCATAAGAGTAAAAAAAGCTTTCTTACGAACTCCCTGTTCAGAAATTAGTCCTTTTCTATTGAAATCAGCTTGGATTTTACGTAGGTGCCTTCTAGGAGATCTAAAATCCATTAAAATCCAGGGTGAAGTACCTGCTAAAAATTCAATATTTTTTAACATTTCAATATTGTTTGTGTATACAGCGTCTTGATATTCTTCTGTCCATCTATCAATTTCGTTTCCATGATTACCTTGTAAAGCTCCTGCTCCAAATTCACTCATAATCACTGGTTTATTGTATTCAGATTCCCACTCTATTTTACTGCAGGACTTAGGAGTTCCACCATACCAACCGCAGTAGCTATTAATACCAATGACGTCTACATACTCTCCAAATAAATCCTCGATATAATTTACACCCTCCCTTCTTGTTTGGGTATCAAGAGCAGCCGTTATTAATCGAGAATTATCCATTTCTCGAGCTTTTAATGCCAACTTCTTCAAAAAATTTAATCTAGCTTCGCCTTCAGGCGTCTCATTTGCAACAGACCAAAGAATAACAGCAGCCCGATTTTTATCTCTTGCTATCATTTCTTTCAGTTGTTGTTCTGCATTTATATATGTGTCTGTATTCTCAAATAATACGGTCCAATAAACAGGTATTTCTGACCAAACAAGTAAGCCCATTTTTTCAGCTTCTCTGACCATGTATTCATTATGAGGATAGTGTGCTAAACGAACAAAATTACTTCCAAGGTCTATTGCCCATTGAAGTAAAATTTGAGCTTCTTCTTTAGATGTAACGCGTCCTGTTTTAAATGGAGCCTCTTCATGTATACTAATCCCCTTTAGAAATATTTCTTCGCTATTTAATAAAATTGTTGCTCCCTTAGTCTCTATAGTTCTGAAACCAATTTGATCATTTATTGAATTATTATCTGAAGAAAGAATCACTTCATAGAGTTTTGGATTTTTTGTAGACCAATAAATCGGATTAGCTTCTATTTCAAATTCAACGATTCCTCTATGATCAGCATGGTATATTTCGTGAATCTTTAATTCGGGAATTTTTATTGAGACTTCATTTTTAAGATTTGAATTTTTTAGTTTAATCCAACCAGTAATTTTTTGAGGGTCATTATTATCTAACTGTATTTTATAGTCATATATATGCGTTTTTGGTACGTTAATTATTAATACAGATCTAGTAATCCCACCGTAGTTCCACCAATCGGTATTAACAGTTGGAACAGCTTCTCTTAATCTTTTATTGTCTACCTTTACTACTATTAAATTATCTTTTTCTTTGAGTTTTCCAGTCACATCAAAATAAAAAGGAGTGTACCCACCTGTATGTTCTCCAATCTTTTCCCCATTTAAATAAACGACAGCATGGTAATTTACAGCTCCAAAATAGAGGTATGTGGTTTCTCCATTGATTAAGTCATGGTTGAAATTTCTTTTATACCATATGGTACCTTCATAGTAATAGAGTTTTTCCATTTGAGTATTCCAATCACCAGGAACCATAATCTGATAGTCTGAGTCAAAATTATATTCAATTAAGTCAGAAGGATGCTGCATTTGGCGATCAATGAAATATCCGTCTTCTTTTGGTTGATATCTATGGTTATAGTATCCGTTTTCCAGGGGATCTACTATAATACTCCAAAGTCCATCTAATGTTTTGAAATCTCTATTATGAATATTTTGTAAAAAGAATTCATTACTGATTTGATGGCTGTATAAAGGTGATGATATGACTGCAATCACAAAAAGTGTATGTTTGCATATATTTTTCACTTGGTAGAATTAATTTAATAGTGGGTTCAAAATGTTATCAAATCACTTTTCTAAGCTTTCACCTGAGGCATACAATATACCTCCTAAGATATGTTTTAAAAAATCAGGTTCAGCATATGATGCTTCTGTGTGACCTCCTCCAGTATACCATGAACGTCCTCCGTGGAATTCATGCATCCAGGCTATAGGATGATCATTATCCATATTCCCTCCTGAATAACTACTTTCGTCTAAAATGGCAAGAACATGTACTTGCCCTCGTGGATTTTTATTGTAATTGTACCACTCATCTGTCCTTTCCCAGAATTTTGATAAATGTTTGGTTGATATATGATTTTGGTCAGTTACTTGAATAGTTGCAGTTTGGATCTCAGGATGACTATCGAAATATGCACCAACTAGTTTACCATACCAAGGCCAATCGTATTCTGTATCTGAAGCCGCATGAATTCCAACAAAACCACCACCATTATGAATATATTGCTCAAATGCATTTTGTTGTTCAATACTTAATACGTCTCCAGTTGTACTTAAAAAAATAATTACCTCAAATTTTTGTAGATTTTCAAAGTTGAACAAGGCTGCATTTTCTGTGGCTTCAACGATGAATCCGTACTCTTGACCAAGTTGTGTTATTGCGGCAATACCAGTTGGTATGGAGCTATGACGAAAACCCTCTGTTTTAGAAAATACCAATACTCTGAAGCTATTAGCGTAGAGTGTTGTACTAAATAGTCCAAGTACAATAAAAAAAGTTAGTGATTGAATAATTTTTTTTTTGATATCGTATTTGTTGTCGATGAAAGTTGGATACTCATCATAGTTTTATAAAAACTCTTAATCGACTGTAATCATAGCAAAACTAAATTCACCCTCTAGAATTTCAACTCTAACTAATGCTTTTCCTGCACTAAAACTCTGTTGTCCAAAGTTGACTTGACCCCAATTCTGATTTCCACCTGTGTCTGGAATTTTCATATCGGATCCAATCTGCTTTCCATTTACTTTAATTCTCATCTTACCAGAGCCACTTGACGCAATAATTGCCTTTGTTGTATATGTTCCTGTTTGGGATATGTGAACGGTGTATTCCAACCATTCGCCTGTTTCTATCCAACCTATATTGTAATCAATTGTTGGGTCAGAACAAGATTCGATATCTACACCATCATTTCTGTACGACCATCCACTGTTACCAGTATTTTGATTTTCATCGCTACTCACTTGCTTATATTCAGTGTCATAATATGATATACCTTGGTTACCTATATCATAGTTAACAGCAAAAATTTGTCCAGGGATTTCAGTATTGATATAGGGTTGATTTGCAGAGCCAAATTGATCAGAAAACAATGATGCAATTAAATCTGGCCGTAAAGTATTCTTATCAATAGCTAAATCTTCTGCCATTTGAAATAACCCATTTCTAGCTTCTTCAGTTGTTGGTTGCGGACCATTTCCTTTCCAATAATTTACGACTTTTTCATAGTTTTCATTACTTGGAGATGATAAAGGAGCTCTGGTTGTCTCTAATTTTTTATGGGTCCACCAATTCCAACCAATATCATTTTGTTCGGCTAACTGTCGTGTTTCATAATACCATGGATTTGAATTCTCACCAGTTTCACCAAGCCAAAGAGGGGTGTCGTAAGTATCTCTCATATTCAGCAGATACTGAATAGTGCCCTGATCAGTCTCATTCCAATATTTATGGAAAGCATAGACCATATTATCATCAAATGGGGGATACAACTCATCAAAGGTTGTTGCCCAATAATTTCCCTCGATAAATAATATATGATTTTTGTCAATTGCTCTAATAGCGGGGACAATTTGATCATAAAAATCTCTCAAATCGCTAGCACCGTATCCTGAGGGAGTTACAGGTTCGTTCAAAATATCATAACCAATAATTATCGTTTCATCTTTATACCTTCTAGCTAATTCTTCCCAAATAAGAATAGTCATTGGCCAGTATGTTTCTTTTTCTGTCCAAAAACGAGCAACCCCATCACTATCTGCTATTGGTCCAGCACTTTGAGCTCCTGGTGCGGCATGCATATCTAGTATAACATCCATACGGTGTCTTTTACACCAAATAAGTACTTGATTAATACGTTCAAACCCTTTTTCTATAAATATTTCATTAGTTTTATCATAGAAAATATCAAAATGAAACGGTATCCTGATATGATCAACACCCCACTCTTTCATCGCAATTATATCATCCTCTTTGACATAGTTGTCTCGAAACAATTCAAACCATTGATCAGCTAACGTAGCACCAAGAAGCTCAGTAATCTTTTGTCTTATCGCTGTAGGGCCATATCCTCCAGGCATTCTGAACATGTAACCCTCAGGCATGAACCATCCACCAAGTCCAAGTCCTTTAATGACCACAGGTATTCCTTGCCTGTTTAAAATTTCTTTACCATCAACCATGAAAAAATTTTCATCAGCATATCCATTAATATCAGTATCATTAACATTATCATTAATACTTGTGGGTGGATTGCAAGCAATTAATGAACAAGTAAGAAAAAATAAAAAAGAATATCTCATTACGATTTTTATTTTAATAGAATCATTTTTTTGGTATCCATCATTTGGCCATTGATAATAATAGAATAAAGATACAAACCACTTGATAGATTTGAAGCATCAAATTTTACGGTATGTACTCCTGAATTTAGAGATTCCATTTTTTGATCTGAAATTAATCTTCCTAGTAAATCTCTGACTACAATTTGAACAGTTGATACTTTATGTAGTTCAAATTCTATCGATGTGATCGGGTTGAATGGATTAGGGTAATTTTGATATAATTTTAATGATTTAGGATGCTCATACGATTCTTTATTTGGTTCTATTGGTGTTATTATTTTACCATCTATCAACACACTACCTTCACCATTGTATTTGTAATGTCGAACATAATCGATATACATTTTTGCTGGAAATGGTGCTGTAACTTGATTTGTACTAAGAGCATCTGTAAAATTTCCGCCCACTGCTAAATTCAAAATCATAAAGAAGTCTTGATTAAATGCGCTGCGTACTTCGTTTATTGTTGTGCCAAAAGGAGATGCATAAAGATCATATTCTGTCCCATTATCTTGAACTGTAAATTTTATATGTTTTTCACTCCAGTATAGCCGATAAATTTGAAAGCGATTATTTAATTCAGTATTTGATACATATGGTCTGTTATAGTTGACATCTCCCGCAATTCCAGCTGCACAAGTTTCATTACCTGGCACACAAGCCGCTTCTGCATACCAAATTACATTAGATCCTACATATTGATTAGCTGTACTATTTGGGAATCCTTGTTGAGTTCTTGTAGCTTTTTTCTGACCCATTTCCATTAGGTCAATTTCACCAGATTTTGGCCAACCAACTTCAGCATGATTTCCACCAAGAAACCATGCAGCAGGCCAAAGTCCTGTTTCTACTTCTGGAACTTTAATGCGTACTTCGATTATCCCATACTTGAAGTGAATATTATCTTTGGTAGTCAATCTACCTGAAGTGAAGCCATCTTCTTGTTCCTTGGCAGTTATTACCAATGCATTATTACCCTCTTCGCCAGGTACTGCTTCTATAGATACATTTTCTTCTGAATAAAATTGTAACTCTTGATTACCCCATCCACATAGATTTTCTCCTTGGTTACATCCGTTTCCAATTTCATAAGACCAGTAATTAAGATCTAAATTTGAATTTGAGAAGTCATCCCACCAAATTAAATGTTCTGGCCTAAAGAATATTGAGTACATTGTACTATCACTGTAGTCTGCAGAGATAACTTTAATGTAGGTGTATTGATCGCGGTCAATATATGTGACTGTTGCATCAGAGTTATTTGCAGTTGCTGAAACTTGTGGGTTCTCTTGTAAATCACCAAGATTATAAATGTAATTTTTCTTTAGAGGATTGAATGAAGTTAATGAGTTACCATTTACATTAATGGAATTTAATGATGGGTCAGAATCTTCTTCAAATAACTCGAATTCTATTGTATAGGTCTTATTAGTCAGATCATTCTCAGCTAAAACATTAATTGTAGTAACACCAGGTAGAGTTGAAGCAGGTTCAATTGTGACGGTTGCATTCGAGTCTGTTGGGACTACTGATACTTTTGGTATTTTGTTGGTATTAGATGGTAAGAAGATTTCATAACTAACTATTGATGGATCAAAATCATCTAACAACTCAGAATCTAATTGAATTTTTTTCAACGTAGCATCATCCGAATCGCTTACGTCACCTTTATAAAAATATAGGTTATCCAAATAGAAAGTTGGTTTATCACCTCTACCATTATCATCAAATTTAAATTGAAAAACCTCACTTAGGTCTACGATTGATGAGTAAGAAGACAGTGGTATATCATAGCTTTTCCATTTCCCCTTTTCAATTTCTAAAGAAACAGGTGTTTCGGCGGGTCCAGGACTTATAACAAACAGGTTTATAGCTTTTGCATCTGCCGTCCAAATATCTACATGCAAATAATCCATGTCTGAGACATTAATCCTTTGATTTAATTCTATTCCCTGATAATTGAAGTTACTGTATTTAAAGGTTTGTTCATTTTCCACTGAGAAGTTTGAAACTTTTGTAGATTGCCCCCAATTAGGATTAAAATTAACATTCTTGATATTTTCATATACCGAACTGTAGATAGAAATCACATCATTAGTAGATCGAGCAGGTGGAGTTGGACTTGCTACATCAGGTTCTAAAATAGGCACAAATTGAACTGTATATGTATTTACAACTGAGCTATCTAAAGAAGTAACTTCAGCGGTTGCTTGTCCAGAGATAGACTCAGCTTGTTTGACTAATAAAAATGCGTCTGGATTACTTTTTGTAACCTCGATACTAGGTGGTGTGGTGAGACTAGCTGAGACATTATAAGTATAGTCCAACTTACTAGACGAAAAACCCTCAATACTTTCACTATTTACCTTAATATCAGTGAGAAAAGCGTCAGACTCTGGCGATGTTTCACTTTTATAAAAATAGATATTATCAATATATATAGTTGGACTACCTCCTGAACCGGCATCATTAAATGCAGCCTGAAATATATCACTTACATCAACGCTACCATTAAATGAGTTTAGTGGTATATCATAGCTTACCCATGAACTATTAGTTATCGATAAAGAGTAACTACTGATATTTGGACCTGGAGATATAATTTCAACGTTCATAGCAGAGGCATCTGCAGTCCAAATATCTATATGTAAATATTCCATAGAACTTGCAACAACACTGGAGCCAAATTCAATACCTTGATAATTAAAATCAGTGTATTTCAGAATTTTGTTTCCATCAATACTTACCTCAGAAACCTTTGTTTTCTGATTCCAATTTGCGTAAAAGTTTGTATTTGGCACATTTGTGAAAGAATCACTGTAAATAGATATCACATCTACTTCTTTATTTTGCGGCGTGGTTGCAGGACTATTTGGGCCTGATTCTATGTCATAAAGAACAATTTTGCTTTGGTTAGTAAAGCTAGATAAAGGTAAAATAAAAATGAGCAGACCAGTAAAAAAAACCATGAACTTAAAAATATTAGATGCTTAGTAATTAGGCGTCTAATATATCATTAAATAGGATTCCAATTTACTTTAATAAGATCATTTTTTGCGTAATAATCTTACTTCCGAATTCTAGCCTGTAAAAGTACACCCCACTTGCTAACTGATTACCATTAAACGGGTAATTATGTCTGCCCGCTTGTAAATTTTGATCAACTAACGTTTGAACAAGCTGGCCAATACTATTGTATACTTTTAATTCAGTATGACCACTGGCTGGTATATCAAATTGAATGTTTGTATTTGGATTGAAGGGATTAGGGTAATTCTGAGATAAATTTACTTCTTTTGGATGCAATTGATGATAGTCTTCAGTAGAACTTATGGCTTGATCACTGTAAAAGTATAGATTATCTATGTAGTATTGCATAGGACCCCCTCTTAGAGTAAATAATACCATTTGAGATAGATTTTTTCTTGCTGTCATATTGCGAAGGTCATCAAGTGCTAAATCTACTGTAATCCATTTATGACTTTCAATTTTAGGGGTGGAATTTTGATTCATGAACCAGCTGTGTGACGTATCATTACCACCTCCATACGCATCACCACCGAAATCAACTAGTTTAAATTCTGCAGATACAGGTGGATCTGTCTTTGCTTGTGTGTAAAAATCAAATCGTACATTGGTGAATTTAGAACCATCGATGCCAGAGTTTATTGGATCCCCAGGTCGACCTTTACCTCCTTTCATCCAAAAGAATTCTACAATAGCGTATCTATTATTGTCATAACGCAAGGTTTTATTACCATTGATCTCTATAATTTCCACAGAAGTTTCATCATGAGGAGCGCTAAATAATGTCTCTTCCATTTGCCCATATTCAGGATATGCCTGCCTGTATTCAGTGTATGTATCACTAAATAATGATAGAACATATTTTGGGTCATGTGGGGGTGTTGGGGCCTCCGTTACTTCTGGATATTTATATAAGAGTATGTTGTCAATAAATACTGTTTCATCACCAGTAAATTTTATTTTAGATATTTTTTGGGTTGATGTGGTTGCGAAAAAGTCAGCCAATGTTAAATCTATAAGCTGCCATGAATTTTTTCTTACATTTATCGTATAAGTTTCTTCTTTGCCGTCTGTGTAGACCAGACTCACACTCAATTCATTACTTTCTTGAGTCCAGTAATTCAAGTAAAACATATCCATATTTGAGGCTTCTAATCCTTCAGTAATTTCAATTATATGATAGTCTAAATTACTTAGTTTTATTATTGAATCTTGCCCCAAAACATAGAAACTTAGCTGAGTTGACTGACTATTATCAGGATTCAGATTAACTCCTTCTACATTCTCATATTGGTCACTAAATACTGATAAAATATCCTCTGGTAACCTCTCTTCCATACTAGCTGATTCATCAGGACCTAACTTTACTGGAGTATCACCATAAAATAAAAGGTCATCAAGGATTACTGTGTTATTTCCTTGGATAGCCATACCATCTATTTTTGTAAAATCAATTGAATTCCCAAAGTCAGCTATTGCTATATTTATAGAAATCCATTCATCTTTTTTTAATGAAATAGTGACCGGTTCTGAAGATTGGCTTCCATGCATTAATTGAAGCGTTAGATCTTCGTCATGACTAGACCAAATATTACCAAATAAATGAGTTCTTGTTGAAAGATCTAATTTTGACTCAAATTCTATTTTTTGACTCTCTAAATTTTTTAATACAATAACATTATTATTATTTATAGATTTAAAATTAGCATCAGTTGTACTCTGTGAATCTATAATGAATTGAATATTTGTTGCCGTCTCATATGCCTCACTAAATAATGAGATTACTTTTAGAGGATTGAATTCAGGTATTGTTTGCGGCCGACCAATTGTGTCTGTTGGCATTGAATGATTAAATGCCCTAGTCTCTTTTCCTGGAACTTCGAAGGAAAAGCCGTTGGAGAATGTTACCTTTTTTGCATAAGGTTCTGAGTTATAGGCAACATAAGTCGTATCATTATCTGCATTTACAAATACATTATAAGTCGGGATATTTGCCTGAACCTCGGTACTAATATTACCTAAGGTATTTAGATTATAAATCCAGTGCATGGTGCGAGCTTTTGTTTCCCCATCAAAAACCTGGTAATTCTGATCATTATTAAAATAAGAGAGTGCTAGTTCAGCGTCTGATAAAGCCAAATATGACCAAAGTATATCTTTCCAGTACAAAGGCTGCGAACCTCTGACTTCAACAATTTCGTTATAGTTCTTTAAAATATAATCGGGATGTTTGCCTAAATAGACTGAACCTGATGATATCGGTAAGAAGTTTATACCTCTAATCTTTTCAATATCAGAGCTAAACCAGGTTCCATGCTTACCACCAGCACCAGAAACTAAACCAACTGCCTGATGTTCAAAATTCTCTGGAAATACCTCATTTTCAACGTCGAACCAATACTGGTCAATAGCCTCGGATTCCATCGTGTAGAGGTAAGCACCTAAATCTCTAATGTTGTCTTGTCCTGTAATTTCACCCCATAAAAAAGTACCTACTGCATAGTTCATTGATTCTGAACTTGACTCTTGATTGTTACCAAAACGCCAGGAAGCACGACCATCAGCCCAACTGTGACCAGCATAGATATCAAAATTGCGTAAATATGGAAAATTTTTATCTTTTTTATCCCAATTGCTCGCATTCTTAATTAATAAATTAATCATACCCCCCCAATTTTCTTGAGATGCCCATGCGCTGTCATATTGGGCAACCGTTGCTGCGGCTAATATGGCATAACCATGATGAAAATGCTGATCATTTAATCCATAATTTGATCCATGGGCAGCTGGGAATCCAATAAGTACTTTCCAATTTTCGTCGTAGTAATATTGTTGGTCACCCCCAACTTTTAACCATCTTTGTAACGCGATTTTTACTTCATCCAAAAGTTTATTCTTAGCACTTAAATCACCTAATTGATCAGCAATATGTATTAATTGAGCATATTTACCCATTTCTTTACCGCTATTATATGTATCCTCCATTGTGCCAAGTGGGATACCGACCATGTCGTTTAGATGATTTTGTAATTCAACTCTGTCATATTCACCAAGGTCTGGTAAAAAGGGTAAGATACCTATGAACGAATTACTAGTGGTGAAGCTGTTTCCTTCGACAACTTTCATTGCGCCTCTAGGCGAAACGTAGGAGTATTCTGTAAATACATCGGATGAATTAAGCCACTGGTGCCTGTATAGTGCTTGAAGTGTTGAATTAGTATATGATTCGGATTCTTCCATGAGTTTTGTGGTAACGTTGTAAGTCACCGTCACTTCATTAGTCTCCGAATCGTAGTTCCAATCTGCTTGTGTGTCTTCAACAAAGGCATAAGCATGCTTTTTATAGAAGTTAAATGTAGTCATGCTTGCTTCTGGCAATAAAGCAATGGAGAGAAATCCTTGATCATTAAGGCTTGAGACTAAAGGAAATTCGGAAGGCCATGTTGACCCAGTAGGTGCAAATATCCCAAAATGTTTTCCATCTATTGTTACTCCTATCACATTGTCGTTTTGATACCAAATATTGACATTTTTGTCACTAGAGATGGATATGTCTGCACCACTAGATTTGAAATACACAAATGGTAATCCATGGCCAAATGTGGCTTCTAGGCTTGTAGACTCTGTGGTCCAAGTAGTAGTGGCCGTCCAGTCTGAGTAATCGGTTGCCTTGAAAACAGACTTATCAACGCCTGAGAGTCCTATGCTTAGCTGCCCTTCCGTTATGAAAGCATAGTTGTCAGATTTCATTATATCTGATCTACTTGCATTATCAGCATACCCTAGTACTACACCTGAGGAATCGATTTTTAGTTCAAATGGGTGAGTAAACACATAAGCTGGTTCATCAGGGGCATATCTGAATAATACATTACTCCAAAAATCATTAGTCGTTACCGGGACAAAACTTGGAAACCACTCAAGTTTAGTAAAGTTACCCGCTACATTAGGTAATATTGGATTACCATTTTGATCTGCAGCACTTGTCTGCCCACTGGGTAATGTTTTAGTGTAGCTACCTTGACCGACACTCACAACTTGGGCGTATAGTGCAGAGTAGGGGGTGCTAAGGCATAATAAAATTATGAATGTCAAACATTTTCCTTGAATTATGATATGTGATTTCATGACTTTTTGATATAAGTACTTAAATTATTTCAATAAGATCATTTTATTTGTAATGATATTCCCTCCAAATTCAAGCCTGTAAAAATACACTCCACTTGCTAATTTACTGCCATTAAATGAGTAATTATGTCTGCCCGCATGCAAGTTTTGATCAACTAGTGTTTGTACAAGCTGGCCAACACTATTGTAGATTTTTAACACGGTATAACCACTTACCGGTAGATCGAATTGTAAATTAGTGTTTGGATTGAATGGGTTTGGATAGTTTTGATGTAGGCTCAACTTGTTAGGTATTTCTACGTCATTATTTTCATTAGAATTCAGCACTTGATCACTATAAAAGTATATGTTATCAATATAATGATTCTCAAGTGCTCCTTTAACATCCAGAACTAATTGAGAAAGATTTGCTCTACCAGTCATTTTTGGCAAATCATCCAAAGGAATATCCAAAGATATCCACTTGTTACGAACTAATTTTGGTTCTGAATTTTCATCTAACCAGTACTCATCTTCAGTATCATTGCCCCCACCATATGCATCACCACCAAAGTCTACTAATCTAATTTGCATTCTGTTGGGCAGTGTCACTTCGTCGGGCGTGTAGAAATCTAAACGTAAATTAGTTAATTTAGTCCCGTCGATTCCGTCGTCTTTTTTGCCTACCGGACTTACTCCTTTAAAAAACTCTACAATAGCATAACCACGATTCTCATAATACAAGGTATTATTACCATTTATTTCAATTTCAGTCAATGATGCCTGATCCCAGCTTCTTGTGAAATCAGTTTCTTTCATATTACTGTACTCAGGATAAGCTTCCTTGTAGTCTTTATAAGTATCGCTGAATATTGAAAGAACATATGCTGGATCGTGCGTAGGCACAGGCGCTGCAGATACTTCAGGGAATTTATAGAAGAATAAATTGTCGATAAAGATCGTTGCATCGCCCTCAAATTTAAACTCTTTGATACTTTCTAATGAAACACCGCTAAAAAGATCCAATGAGATATCTACATATTGCCAAGAGTTTTTACGCACACCAATACTACTTGCTTTTTCTTCTCCATCGCTACTAATTAAGCTAAAGTTTAACGCCTCAGATTCTTGGGTCCAATAATTAAAGAATACTCCATCCATGTTAGTAACATCGAGAGGGTTCTCTAGTACGAGATGATGAAAATCGAGGTTCTTAAGCTTTAGAAGAATATCTTCCTCTTCTGTATCCTCCATGTAAAAAAAGCTTGCTTCTGTTGTTTGTCCAAGATCAGGAGTAAAATCAGTATTTTCTAAGTCAGTAAACTTGTCGCTAAATACAGAAATAACATTACTAGCTTCTCGTTCTTCTAGTACTGCTGAGCTATCAGGGCCATCTTTAACGGGATCGTCTCCGTAAAAAAGTATATCATCAAGAATTACAGTTGTCTCACCATCCACTATTATGCCATCGATTTGGGATAAGTCAATATCTTCCCCAAAAGACAATAAGGGTATTTGCATATCACGCCAAGAATTATCAGATGGACAACATATTGTTACCTGTTTTGATGAATTATCATCTTGTAGAAGAGTAAATTTTAATTCACCTGTAATTTCACTCCAAACATTGAAGTATAAATTAGTTCTTGTTGAAAGATCTAATTTTGATTCAAACTCTATTTTTTGACTGTCTAAATTTTCTAATACGATGACATTGTTACCATCTATAGATTTGAAATTTGCCTCAGTAGTACTCGTCGAATCTACTGCTAATTGGATATTTGTAGCTGTTTCATATTCCTCACTAAATATTGAAATTACTGTTAGAGGATTGAACTCAGGTGTTGTCTTCGGCCGTCCAATTGTATCTGCTGGCATTGAACGATTAAATACCTTGGTCTCTCTTCCCAGAACCTCAAAGGAAAAGCCGTTGGAGAAGGTTACTTTTTTTGTGTTAGGATCTGAGTTATAGGCAACATAGGATGTATCACCATCAGAATTTACAAATACATTATAGGTTGGGATATTTGCTTGGACTTCTGTGTTTACTTGCCCGAGCTTGCTCATATTATACAACCAGTGCATGGTTTGTCCTTTTGACTCACCCTCTGATTTGCTATAGTCAGGTTTGTTTTTAAAATGGTTAATTGCTAAGTCAGCATCAGAGAGTGCTAAATACTTCCAAACTATGTCTTCCCAATCGTAAGTGTGACCACCTTTTGTTTCTACAATTTTATTGAAATTCTGCATTATGTATTCTGGATACTTTCCTAAATACATAGATCCTGACGATATCGGTAAGAAGTTTATACCTCTAATCTTTTCAATATCAGAGCT